>VOFK01000594.1_pt1 | contig 22398 bp, 37 predicted proteins | sample 5384121 | NCBI WGS metagenome assembly VOFK01 (sample SAMN12384730, study PRJNA508395) | human gut metagenome | isolation source: healthy gut J | host: Homo sapiens | reverse complement strand
TACGCATTGTTGTTGATTGCAGCGAGATGCGAATCATAGATTTATTTATTATTTACATATCCCTCAGCGCTCAGTTCCGCGCCAAGACACCAGAGAGTAATATCCGCCGCAGAGAAAGCAAAAATGCCGCAAGCCCTCGAAGCAGCAAAGCTTGCGAACGCAGACGAGTTCATAGAAAGACTTTCCGAGGGTTACGACACAGTGCTTGCCGAGGGCGGCTCAAACCTTTCACAAGGTCAGCGTCAGCTTCTCTCCATAGCAAGAGCAGTGCTTGCCGACCCGAAGATACTTATTCTTGACGAAGCCACTTCCTCGGTTGATACCAGAACTGAGATGCACATTCAGTCCGCAATGGTGGCTCTTATGAAAAACAGAACGTCCTTATCATCGCTCACCGACTTTCCACTATCCGTGACGCCGATAAGATAGTCGTTATCGACGGTGGACGTGTTGCAGAGCAGGGTAGCCATGAGGAGCTTATCGCCGCCAAGGGCTGTTACTACAGACTTTATCAGACGCAGTTCTCAGGCGTTAAGACCTGATACAATGGTGTTTGGAAAACGTATATAGCCAATATCGTACATTCAAACAAATATGTAGTGGAGCGACGCAATTTCTGCTTTGCATAAATACGACGTCCCACTTCTTGATATTTCGTCAACCCATAAAACTTCGTGATAATTCAAACTTTTACACTCTCAAAATCGGGCTGTCGAGGGCACTAGCCCCTACATGAAAATTGGCGGTCTTATCAAACAAATCAAGGCACAGGAAAACCTCTCTCCTGTGCCTTTTTTTATGCCATAAAAAAGACGGCTCTCATAAGAAAGCCGTCCTTAATGTTATCTGAAATATTACTTAGAAATAAGTGCCAGAGTATCTCTTGCAATGAGAAGCTCTTCGTTTGTTGGGATAACGTAAACCTTTGTCTTAGAATCGTCTGTGGAGATCTCCCCTTGAGTATTCCACGGCAGAGGTTCTTCTCAGCGTCAATGTGGATACCGAGGATATCGAGATTTGAACAAGCAGCAGCTCTTACCTCAGGTGCGTTCTCACCGATACCGCCTGTGAAGATGACAGCGTCAAGGCCGTTCATTGCAGCAGCGTATGAGCCTATGAACTTCTTGATCTGATAAGCAAATATCTCGCTTACGATAAGAGCTCTCTCGTTGCCCTCGCTTGCAGCAGCCTGAATATCTCTGTTGTCAGAGCCGATACCAGAAAGACCAAGGAAGCCTGACTTCTTGTTCATGTATTCTGTCATCTGGTCAGGTGTGAAGCCCATTTTCTTCTCAACATAGTCAACAGCAGAAGGGTCAACAGAACCGCAGCGTGTGCCCATTACAAGACCGTCAAGAGGAGTGAAGCCCATTGATGTGTCAACAGACTTGCCGCCGTTGATAGCTGTGATAGATGAGCCGTTGCCAAGGTGGCATGAAACTATCTTAAGCTCCTCAATAGGCTTGCCCATTACTCTTGCAAGCTCGCCTGAAACAAATCTGTGTGATGTTCCGTGGAAGCCGTATTTTCTTACATGAAGATCAGTGTAGCACTCGTATGGCAGACCGTAGAGATAAGCCTTTCTTGGCATTGTTGAGTGGAAAGCAGTGTCGAATACAACTACCTGTGGTGTGCCTGCTGGGATAACTGCCTTGCAGGCTCTCAGTGCAAGTGCGTGTGGGTGGTTATGTACAGGTGCAAGCTCAGCCAGTGCGTCGATCTGGTCGATAACTTCGTCTGTTACAAGGCAGGTCTCCTTGAATACCTCAGCACCCTGAACTATTCTGTGACCAACGGCTGATATCTCAGACATAGAGTCGATGACCTTTGTTTCGCCTGATGTGAGTACCTCAACGAGCTTTTCAAAAGCCTCAGTGTGAGTAGGGAAATTGCAATCCTCCTCGATGTCTGCCGTCGCCTGTCTTTGCGCTCACATGGCCGTCGATACCGATACGGTCGCAGTTGCCCTTTGCGATAACAGACTCGTCCTTCATATCCAGAAGCTGATATTTAAGTGATGATGAACCTGCGTTTACAACTAAGATTTTCATTGGAAAAAAAATCTCCTCCCGATTATAATATGTCAGATAACGGGCTTGACTTTAAGCCCATAATATCATATACTTATAGTATATCAATATTAATGATAAATTTCAAGAGCTTTTTTCATAAATATACATATTGCACAATTTTTTTACTAGGGCTTAACATATTAGTATCATAATTCGCAGTAAGCTTTTGAAAGACGGAATAAAATATGCATAGGGTAGAAAGAGGAGTAAAAAATGAAAATTGCGGGAATAGTTGCGGAATATAATCCGTTCCATAACGGACACAAATATCAGATACAAGCCACAAGACAGGCTGGCGCAGAGGGTATCGTCGCAGTAATGAGCGGCGATTGCGTGCAGCGTGGCTCAGCGGCTGTTTTCTCAAAAATATGACAGAGCGCAGGCTGCTATAAGAAACGGTGCAGACCTTGTTATAGAACTGCCATGCCCGTTCTCATGTTCAAACAGTGAGGTCTTTGCAAGAAGTGCAGTAAAAGGCTTCTTGCAGGTCTCGGGGAGGACGTGGTAACGACCTTGTCTTTCGGCTGTGAAAGCGGTGACAGGAACGCCCTTGAACAGGCAGCTGAAATATCCGCAATGCTTGAAAATTCACAGCAGGTAAGAGAACTTTTATCTCAGGGAAAGTCCTACCCGCAGGCTATGTATGAAGCCTCCATAGGTCTTTATGGCAGAACCGCCGAAGAGATATTCTCCACACCAAATAACGTTCTTGCAGTGGAGTATATAAAGGCGGCAAAGCGTATAGCCCCCATGGCTAGTGCCTTATGCCGTAAAGCGTGAAGCTGTTGCACATTATTCTCAGGCAGGCAGAGTCTGGGTGATTTTTGCTTCGGCTTCTCATATAAGAGAGCTTATAAAAAGAGGGCGGTGAGTGGCAGAAATTTGTTCCATATGATTTTGAGGGCTGTAAGCCGTCCTTTACCCGGCAGGCAGGCAGAGAAATGCTTTTCAAGCTCTGCACAGCTTCAAGAGAAGATTTTCTAGCCCCTACCTGACTGCGACGAACACCTTGCCAACAGATTTATGTCTGTCGTAAGCTCCTGCCCTGAAACTATGGATATCTTTGAACAGCGTATAAAGTCAAAGAATATCACCATGGCAAGAGTAAGAAGAATGGTCCTGCACCTTGTTCTCGGCATCAGAAAGGACGATATCAGACAAGTGCCATACGGCAGGATACTTGCCTTTAACCGCACAGGCACACGCATACTTGCGCAGGCTGAGAACAGAACTCTTGAGTATGATACCTCGCTGAAAAAGCTTGAGGATATCTCCGACTATGCAAAGCGTGTTGCTTTCCTTGAAAAAGAACGCAGTAAGACTTAGAGAAACAGCGGCATACGGAAGATGTATTTCAAACGAGTATACAAGAAAGATAACCATAACCTGAGATAAACAGGAGGGGCGGAACATGAGAAGAATGAAAGGTGCGGCAGGGCTTTTTGACAGCTTTGCTCTTGGCTTTTCAGCTTTCGGCGCAGACTTTTGCACTTGCCAGCGAGGATAACGGCATAAAAGTCGTTCCCGTAAACTTTACCCATAACGGCTATAGCTATGAGATAGAGGGCGTGGTCAAAAAGCACAGACGGCGACTATCAGATAAAGTCCCCTGCAAGACTAGCCGCCCGAAAGCTCCCATCCACCTATGACCCAAGAAGCTCAGGAGAGATCACAACAGTAAAAGATCAGGCTTCAACAGGTGCTTGCTGGGCATTCTCAGCCCTTGCCTGTGCAGAGCAGGATCTTATCAAAAAGGGGCTTGAAAACCCCTCCGCAGAATTTTCCGTGCCTGCCTTGGTGCTGTCCTCAAATTCAGGCACAGCCACAGGTAAAGACGATTTTTTCATCAGGGGAAACTGGCTCTTTGCGGCCTCCGCCCTTGCAAATGGTCAGGGGACTATGCTATGAGGATTACGAGCCGTTTTTAGAATCCGGCACAGAGAATATGATAGTTTCCGAAAATAAGAAAAACGTCAGCGAATACAGGCTGAATTATGTCATGGAGCTTTCAAGCACCACGCAGGTGAAGCGTAAAATAATGGAGCTTGGAGCAGTTTCCGCAAGCTATTTTGCAGGAAATGGCTATATGAATCATAACAATACTGCCTACTATGATCCCGACGCCTCAAAAAACACTATCATAAATCATTCCGTCACAGTGGTGGGCTGGGACGATAACTACAGTAAGGATAATTTCAGATATAAGCTCTGCCAATAACGGCGCATGGCTTGTGAAAAGGCTCGTGGGGCGCAGATCAGGACAATGACGGCTTCTATTGGGTGTCCCATGACGAAGCAGAGTTCGGACAGTTTTGCTGCTATGACTTTGAAGAAAGCTGTGATAATACATATCACTACAGCAAAATGACAGGCTATGTTGTGAACGCCAGTAACGACGGCTCTGTTTACGGTGCAAATGTTTTCACCGCTAAAGCCGATGAAAAGCTTGATAAAAGCAGGCTTTATGTATGTGGGCAAAACGGGCAGTGCGGATTACACCCTAAGCGTCTATACCAACGTTTCCGACAGCGACCCTATAGGCGTCCTTGAAACGCAGATAAGCGGCTCAGTGTCCGCAAACGGCTTTTTATACAGTTGACTTTCCCGAGGATATCCTTCCTTTGAAGAGGGCGAGAAATATTCCATTTCAGTAAAATTCCGCGGCGACAGCGGCAGGGGATATCTCCTTTGCAGAAAGCGACCGAACATCAAAGGCGCAGTCAGGGCAAAGCTATGTTTCTTAACGGCAAATATTGGTCTGACGTTGGAGCAGATAAGACCGACTCCATAGGAAGCCTTTTTATCTATGCTTATACTGACGATACTGCAAAGCCCGATAAAGTTCACTTGGAACCACCCTTGCGAAGTACGGCACCCTTTGCAGGCTGTGAAAGGGAAGCAAACAATGCCCGAAAGGTGCTTGCAGATGAAACTGCTTCTAAAAATGATATCTCAAACGCACAAAAGCTCCTTTATCTCCGCTGCAGAAGAACAGGACGAAACTCTTGTTATAACCACAGAAGCCCAGTGGGAAAGCTTTTGCAAAGCGTGTCAGCGGTGGCGAAAGCTTCGAGGGCAAGCTAGTCACCCTTGAAGGCGACCTTGACTTTGATGGAAAAACTATCTCACCCGTAGGCAATTCTGAAAACCCATTCATGGGCTATTTTGACGGCAACGGACACCTTATAAGAAACGCAGTTATCTCCTCAGGGGAGTATTCAGGGCTTTTCGCATACATAAAAAATGGTGCAGAGATAAATAACATTTCTCTGAAAAAACTGTATAGTGAAAGGCGATTACGCAGGTGGAATAGTGGGTTTTTTATCAAGGAACAGCCATAAAAGCCTGCACCTTTGACGGCACAGTGTCAGGAGAAGTCTATTCAGGTGGCATCATAGGAAGACAATCCTGCGGTATCATAACAGAGTGTTCTTCAAACCTAAGGGAAAACAGCTCCGCCATTACAAATGCCTTTATAGGGAGGCAGGGATATTGCCGTTTCCGTTGTGAACGCATACGGCTGTTACAGCAATGACAGCGACAGCCTGGTTTCAAGCCTTTCTGCAAAAAATGCACTTTCTCAAGGGGCATATGCAATGAATACCTACGGTGAAAAGTTCAAAGACAGCGCAAAGTGGACAATGGACGGCACTCTTGTGCGCCAGACCTCATATAGCGAGCAGGCTTCCCATAAGATAACATTCTCCGCTGTGGCACAGACCATAGAAGTCTGCACCGATTATGCAGGCAAAGCCGTGTTCCCGAATGTGAACGTTCAGCAGGGCTTCACCCTCGGCTGGTATCGTAAAGGTGAACCTGTGAACAGCAACACAGTTTTCACAGAAAACACCACAGTTTCCGCAAAAATCACCCAAGTGACAAAGCAAAAGATAGATTATATCCTGAACGGTGGCGAAAACAGCTCCCCTCAACCCTTATGAGCTTGGCGAGGGCGAAACCGCACAGCTTTCCGCCCCCACAAAAGAGGGCGCACAGTTTACAGGCTGGTATGCCGACCACAGCTTGAGAGCGAGCCTATAACGTCCGTGAGCTTTTCAGACGGCTCAAAGACGCTTTATGCAGGCTGGAAAGCCAATACCTGCAAGGTCGATTTCACCGATATAAACGGCACAGTTTTGTCATCTCAGACCGTAGAATACGGCAAAAGTGCCGATCCGCCCAAAGCACCGACCATAAAAGGCAAACGCTTTACAGGCTGGGATAAAGACTTTTTTCAAAAGTCACAGCCCATATGACAGTGCAGGCGGTCTATACCGACAGAAAGCTTATAAAAAAAGACTGCGAGATATCAGGCTTTAAAACACATATGACATTCACAGGCTATGAGCTTGCTCAAAGCAGTATAACGCTTTCCTATGGCGATACCACTTTGACAAATAATAAAGACTATACCATTGACTATGCCGATAATATAGCCGCAGGCAAGGGCAAAATGATAATAACAGGTATTGGCGGATACAGCGGCGCTATAGCCAAAGCATTCGACATTCTTCCAAAGTCCGCCCAATTGACAAGCGTCTATTATGTTGATGCGCTCTCCCTACACAGGCAAGCCTATAAAGACCTGACGTTATGGTAACGGACGGAGGAAAATTTCTTCTTCCTGAACATGATTATACTGTTTCCTATAGCTCAAATACAAAAATAGGCGTTGGAAAAATAATCATAAGCTTCATGGGCAACTATCAGGGTACTATAACAAAAACATTTACCATTTGTCCTGCAAAACAGAAGATACAATCTCTGCAAACAAGATATAAAGGCTTTTTATCGACTTTGCTCAGAAAGGTTCAGCCACAGGATATGAATTGCAGTACAGTACCACGCTCTGACTTCGCAGGTGCAAAAACCTTTGAATATATCCTCAAACAAAACGGATAAAAAGACAGTTTCAAACCTGACGGCAGGGAAGAAAATATTATGTAAGAGTGCGTTCGTATACAATAATCGGCGGCAAGCGTTATAACGGCGCATGGTCTGATACAAAGAGCGTGACCACCGCAAAATATGATATTGCCAAAGCTAAGGTAGCAGGCATAAAAAACAAAGTCTTTCACAGGCAAGAACATCACCCAAAAGCATAACAGTCACATATTCGGGCAAGACCCTTAAAAACGGCACAGACTATATAGTGAAATATTCCTCCAATAAGAATATAGGCACAGCTAAGGTAGCAGTAACAGGAAAAAGGCTCGTATGGCGGAGTGATAACGAAGTCTTTTTGTCATCACCCCTGCAAGGCAGACCATACAAAAAGCTTATGCCAGTGAAAAAAAAGGCTTTTATATAGACTATGCACAGAAAGGCTCTGCTACAGGCTATGAGATATCCTATGCTGAAAATATATCTTTCAGCGGTGCCAAGACAGTTAAGGTGACCTCAAATAAGACCGACAAAAAAGACCGTAACAGATCTTAAAAGCCAAAAGACATATTTCGTCCGTGTGAGAAGCTATACAGCCACAGGGGACAAGACCTATTTCGGACAGTGGTCTGATATAGCCAAAGTTTATACCAAATAATTATCCATGTTATCGGGAGGGATAGCAATGACCACAAAAACAAAGCTTGTAAAAAGAATATTCTCATCGCTCTTGACAGCCGCACTTGCAGTTCCAATGACGGCTCTCACTGCCCATGCAACAGGGGAGGCTTTCTTCTATCCGCCTAAAAACCCCGTCATGACCGATCAGCAGTTTGAAGTGTCCGTGACATTTTCTGCAGATTCAGAGATAGGAAGCGTTCAGGCAAATATCGCCTATGACGATTCCGTTATAGAATTTGTGTCAAGCGACAACGCCTCAGGTGGCGGAGGAGTTCTTACAGTAAACGGATTTCCTGATACCCCCTCTTCAGAAGTGGATTTCAGCTTTTTACGTTCAAAGGTCTGTCAGCAGGAAATGCAAATATAAGCCTGCAAAGCTGTCAGATATATTCCCCTGATTCAGAGCTTATCGGCTCGCCTACCGCCTATTGTGTCATAACAGTTGGAGGCGATAAGGTGGAAACCAAGACCGAAACAGAAACCACGACCACCACCGAAAAGACCACCACCACCACTACCACTAAGACCGCACCTTCAAACGGCATACCCGATAAAGGCGTCCTTACAGCCCTGACAGTGGATAACGGCGAGCTTTCTCCTGCCTTTGCCTATAATGTCTATAACTATACAGTGAACGTTGACAATTCCGTTACCAATGTTGAGATAGAGGGAACAACAACAAGCCCCTCTGATTACATATGGTATACAGGCACAAAGCGAGTGTCAGGTGGGCGAAAAATGTACGAACCATAACCGTCTGAACGTTGACGGCAACCGCGCCACTTATACTGTCACCATAATAAGAGCCGCAGGCGGAGATGAACAGCACCCAGACCGACCAAAAAGAAAGACAGCTCAGATACTTCATCTGCCGTGTCCAAAAACGCAAATGTTATGGACCAGTATAAAAAGATGCTCAATACCGCCCTTGCTATCGTCCTTATTGTCCTTGTTATCGCACTTGTCGTAATAATTATCTGGATAAGAGGAAAGATCAAAAGGCGGCAAAAAGATAAATAAGTTCTGTGTAAAGAGATGATAAACAGCCAAAAAAGTGACGTATCAACGTGCTTTTTGGCTGTTTGTGACAGCATTTGTCACCCTGTTTACACGAATACACATTTTTTTTACAAAAATCACACAAAAACAAGTATAATTTCGACACCTGCCAGAGTATAATGTGAATATGCTGATGGTGATTCAGTTTAGAGAGTGGCTCCAATAGGGGCTGCTTTTTTTATGCTCCAAAAACTTTTTTCATGAATTCTTCTGTGGAGATGATCCCGCTGCGATTGTATCTGTAAAGACCAAAAAGGCAGCGCTCATCTTCTTTTTTTTATATTGATTTTTTCCTCTACTCCAAGACTAGCCTCAAACCCCATGTTCTTTACAAGCCGACTTGCACTTTCGCAGGTTATGCCGAAAAGGATAGGTGTAAACGTTTGGCTGAAAACCACAGTGTTCATCGCAAAGCGTTTGAAGCTTCGTGGTGTCGTTAAGAAATACCTTTCGGTAATCCTCGTAGCTTTCTCCCTCCAGCTGACCGACTCCACGCCTGCCTTCAAGATTGTGCATATCGTAAGAGTGATTGCATATCTCCACATGACCGCTGTCACGAAGCACCGAAACGTCCTGCCAGTCAAGATAAGAGTAAAGCAGGATCAGGCTCAGCCTCCTCGCAGGCAGCGTCAGTGTAAGCCCCCACAATAGATACAGTGGCTTTCATATCGTATTTTTTCAAGAAGCGGCAGAAGATATTCTCTGTAGTTGTAAGTGCCGTCATCAAAGGACAGTATGATAGGCTTCTCAGGCAGCTCGCCCCCACGCTTCACATATCTTATAACGTCATTTACAAAAACAGTAGTGTAGCCGTTCTGCTTCAGATAAAAGCAGATCCTTTTCAAGCTCGATAGGCGTTATGACATACTCACCGCTGCGATCTTCGTTTTTTACAATGCTGTGATACATTATGATCGGAAGCTTTATCCCATCTGTTTTTCTTCTTTTGCAAAGGTTGGCATAACAGCCACCGCCGCCAGCATAGAAAGCACAGCTATAACACAAAGCATCACCCTTTTTCTTATCCTTAGACTTATGTACATATTTTATTTACCCCCTTTTTTACCTATTCTTATTCACCTCTATATCATTAATTGCATCATAAGTTCACAAAAAAATATGCTTGTGGTACTTGAAATAATTGTGCAATTATGATATAATAAACACGTAATATCGCAGTGTTGTTTGCTGCGTTAAAAACAAGTTCATAAGGGGGGAACTGTATATGAAAACGTTGCGTTCAAAGCTGCTTTTGGCAATGCTTTCAATCGCACTTATCATCACGGTGCTGCTCAGCTTGGTTTCCGTGTATTTTATAAACGTTTCTGCAAAGGATACGCTCAAAAGCACCGCTGAACCACTGGCTGTTCAGGCGGCTAAGAATTTTGACTCGACGATCAGCTCTTATACGAATAATATAGTTTCGACCGTAAAGTCTGATTCTTTTTTAGGGGCAAAAACTGACGCTGACAGACTGAAGGCGGTAAAAGTGGCTTTGCAGACAACACAGGCTTTTTATCTGAATTTTACAGTTTTTTTGACGGCAATGGCATTGTGCTTGCAACAGATAATGAAATGGTATCGTCATCAGTTGAAAAAAGCACGTCATAAGCGCTTGCGAAAGAAACTCGGCCTACATAACCGATATATATACCTTTGGCGGTAAGAATTATTTTTCTATACTTGCTTCAACAAAGTCTGGCAACTCAGAACAAAAAAGTCGCTTTGTATTACCATTCAGAGCGATATGCTTGTCAATGCTCTTAATGAATATACCTTCGGAAAATCCGGCTATGTTTATCTTGTTGGTAAAGACGGAGAGATCCTTCTTCATAAGGATACCGATCAGATAGGTAAAAAATGCCCTTGAGATCGGTAAGAAAGATGAAGAATATACGGAAGTGACAAATGCCGTTGAGAAAATACTTGCAAATAATAGCGGTACAACAGAGTATAAATTTAAGGATAACAATTATATCGTGGGCTATTATGGTTCGTCATATTTTGACGGTACTGTCGTCATGGTTACAAATGTTGCCGACTTCACCACTGCAAAGCTCCAGCGCACTTTTACTAATATATTTGTAATGGGCGTTGTGCTTATGTGCCCTGACGGTGCTGTTCTCTCTGCTTTTTTTGCAAAGAGGATAACAAAGCCTATCATTTCTACCACAAACAGACTTCGTTCTCTCGCACAGGGCAACCTTACCGACCCTGTTGACGTGTGGTATTCAAAAGGACGAGCTTGGCGTCCTTTCAAACTCTCTGGAAGAAACTATCGTCTGCCTCAGACAGTATATCAACCTTATCACAGTGGCTCTTACCCAGATATCCGAGGGCAACCTTTGCCACAGAATGGAAGGCACTTTCAAAAGGGCGACTTCTATAAGATAAAGAGTACGTTTAACGAGATACTCGACTCTCTGTCTGATACCTTTGCTTCTATCAATATGTCAGCCGAGCAGGTGAACTCAGGAGCGGTTCAGGTGTCAAATATCGCACAGTCTGTATCACAGGGGTTCTACAGCAGGCTTCCGCGATCGAGGAGCTTTCCGCTACCCTCAGTGATGTTTCAAAAGCAGATAACTCAGAACTCTGAGGACTCTAAGAACGCTTATAATATTGTACTTAAGAATACCGAAGCCGTTGACAACTGCAACAGCGATATGGGCAACATGGTAAATGCCATGAATGCTATCCATACAGCTTCCGATGAGATCTCAAAGATAATCAAGGTCATTGACGAGATCGCATTCCAAACAAATATCCCTTGCCCTTAACGCCGCCGTAGAGGCCGCAAGAGGGGTTCAAAAGGGCTTTGGCGTGGTAGCAGACGAGGTAAGACGTCTGGCATCAAGATCAGCCGAAGCCGCAAAGCAGACCGCTTCACTTATCGAAAACCAGTCTGCCGCTGTTTCAAAGGGGCTCTAAGATAGCCGAAGAAACTGCTGATTCGCTGAACAATATCGTAAGCAATTCAAATACTATAAAAGATCTCGTAAAGAATATCTCAGACGCTTCTGAGGCGCAGGCAGAAGCTATCGTTCAGGTAAATACGGGAGTAGACCAGATATCAGCCGTTGTATCAGCCAATACCTCAACTGCAGTCGGTTCAGCTTCCGCAAGTGAAGAGCTTTCAAGCCAGTCGCTTATACTAAAGAATATGATAGCACGTTTCAAACTTAGCGAGAACAGTGAAAAGGATAAGAAAGAGCATCAGACTTCAAGGTTCACATATATTGACGATGAGCCGGAAAGCGAGGCCACCCCTGAGGAAACTCAGCAGGATATCACTCCTTCCGACGAAGCCGATATAGAAGATTTCAGCACAAGCGATAAGTATTGATATCGTTGATAATGATAGAATTTCATTGAAAGGACTTGGTAAAATGAAGAAAAGAATAGGCATACTCACAAGCGGAGGAGATTGTCCGGGACTTAACGCAACTATCAGAGGCGTTGCAAAGGCTTGCTATGAAAAGTTCGGCGAGGACGTTCAGATAGTAGGTATCGAGGACGGCTATTACGGACTTATCAATAATATGTGCAAAGAAAATGAAACAGTCTGACTTTTTTCTGGTATCCTTACCACAGGCGGAACTATTTTTCGGCACAAAGAGAACGCCTTTCAAGAAAATGCAGGTCATCGAAGAAGATAACGTGGATAAAAGTAAAAGGCTATGAAAGAAACCTATAAAAAGCAGAAGCTCGATTGCCTGCTCACCTTGGGTGGCAACGGCACTCATAAGACCGCAAACCTCCTTTCAACCGAGGGACTTAACGTTATCGGCCTGCCAAAAAACTATCGACAACGATATCTGGGGCACAAGCGTAACATTCGGCTTCCATACCGCAGTGGATACCGCCACAGACGTTATCGACAGACTTCATTCCACAGCCAATTCCCCACGGAAGAATACTCGTTGCAGAAATAATGGGCAATAAAGCCGGCTGGCTCACCCTCTATTCAGGTATCGCAGGCGGTGCAGATATGATAGTCATTCCTGAAATACCATATGATATCGAAAAGCTTGCCGCTGCCTGCGAAAAAGAGAGAATCAAGGGGATTTTCTATTCTCGCCGTAGCTGAGGGTGCTTTTTGATAAAGAAGAGGCAAAGCTTAAAAAAGAAGGAAAGAGCAAGACTTCGTGCAGAGCAGGGCCTTACAACTGCTACCCCCTAGAATTGCAAAGCAGATAGAAGAGCTTACAGGCAAGAGAAACAAGAGTTTGCGTTCCTGGTCATATGCTCAGAGGCGGAAGTCCGTCAGCCTATGACAGAGTGCTTGCCACAAAGTTCGGTGTCCATGCCGCAGAGCTTATCGGAGCCGATAAATACGGCTATGCAGTGGCAATGATAAATGAAGTTGTGTCAGAAAACCCACTTTCAGAAGTCGCAGGCAAAACAAAATTCGTCCCTGCCGACCACCAGCTCGTCAAGACCGCAAAGGCTCTGGGCGTCGCTTTCGGTGACTGATAAATGCAAAACAAAAGCGGTGCAGCCTGTACCGCTTTTTATGTTTGTTTCTGTAGCGGCGATCTGAGGTCGTCCGCCTGATCTCCGACAAATCATATGCTTGCCACAAAACCTATAACATAAAAAAAGCTCCGCCTTTCCCTGCGGAGCTTTTCTATCTATCTTAGCCGATAAGCCAGTCATACATTTCCTGATATTTGTTAGCAGATGCCTGCCATGAGAAATCCTGTGCCATTGCAGATTTGATAAGTCCGTTCCATTCGTCACGTCTGTCATCAAAATATGTACTTTGCGAACATAACAGTGTTGTACATCTCGTGTGCATTGTAGTTTGCAAAGCTGAAACCAGTGCCGGTCCTCTCAAACTGATTGAACGGCTGAACAGTATCTCTCTCAAACCGCCAGTTTCACGAACGATAGGCAGCGTGCCGTAACGCAGTGACATAAGCTGTGAAAGTCCGCATGGCTCGAAAAGTGACGGCATAAGGAATGCGTCAGCAGATGCGTAAATGCGGTGGCTCATTTCCTCACTGTAGTAAATGTTAGCGGAAACTCTGTCAGGATACTTGCCTGCAAACCAGCGGAACATATCCTCATATTTCTGTTCGCCCGTGCCAAAGCACAACGAACTGTATGCCCTGTTCACACATTCTTTCCATCATGTATGCAATAAGGTCAAAGCCCTTCTGATCTGTCAAACGGCTAACAATGCCTATCATAAAGCGATTGTCGTCCTGCGCAAGACCAAGCTCAGCCTGAATTGCTCTCTTGTTGTGTATCTTCTTCTCAAGCACGTTGTCATAATTGTATCTTACAACAATGTTCTTGTCCGTGTCAGGGTTGTAATCAACGTAGTCGATACCATTTACGATACCACGGAGATCGTTAGCCCTTGCCCTCATAAGTCCGTCAAGACCCTCGCCGTAGAACTGCGTCTTTATCTCCTCTGCGTATGTGTTGCTGACAGTTGTGATAGCGTCAGCATAAACAAGACCGCCCTTGAGCATATTTCCGTCAACGCCCGTTCTAAGCTTGTCGATAGTGAAGTAGTAGTCAGACAGACCGGATATCCTCTTGAACTGCTCAACTCCGTCATTTCCCTGGAATTTCAGATTGTGTATAGTCATAACGGTCTTTATGCCGCGGAAGAAATCTCCCCCTGCAAAGCTGTCATGAAGATATACAGGTATAAGACCCGTCTGCCAGTCGTGACAGTGTATAACGTCAGGACGGAAAAATCAAGAAGCGGCAGAGCAGAAAGCACAGCTCTGTCAAAGTACATGAACTTTTCTATATCCCAGTGATGCTCAGTGTAAGGCTTGTCACCGGTGAAATAATGTTCGTTGTCGATAAAATAGAACGTAACGCCATCATAAACGCATTCAAGTACGCCCACATATTGGCTCTGACCTGCAAAGTCCATGTAGAAATGCGTTTTGTACTGCATCATGTCTTTCCACTGCTGTTTCATGCAGGAATATTTAGGAAGAATTACTCTGACATCATAATACCTCTTGTCAAAGCACTTAGGCAGAGAGCCAACAACGTCGGCAAGACCGCCTGTCTTGATAAACGGAACACACTCCGAAGAAGCAAACAAAACTTTTTTTCATATTCAAGTTATCCTTTCCAACTTAATTTCTTGAATTTTCAGGGCAATAATTATCGCTATTGCCAATGTGCATATAACAATTATAACACTTTTTGTTGAAAACGTCAAGAGCAAAACCTCGTTTGCACCATAAAAGCGCAGTGATGAAAAATTAATAATTAAAAAGTAGACATAAGCCGCTTTGTGTGGTATAATAAAGTGTCAAAGTATAATTATCAGATATAGGAGAGTTAAAATGATAACAGTATCAAACGTAAGCCTTTCATTCGGTGGTCAGCTTCTTTTCAAGGACGTTGACCTTAAATTTACAAACGGCAACTGCTATGGCATAATCGGTGCAAACGGTGCAGGCAAGTCTACATTTCTGAAAATCCTCGGCGGTGAGATAGAGCCTACCACAGGCGAGGTAGTGATCTCAAAAAGAGGACAGACTTTCAGTGCTTCGTCAGGATCACTTTGCATTTGACGAGTATACAGTTCTTGAAACTGTAATAATGGGCAATAAGCGACTTTATGAGATAATGAAAGAAAAGGACGAGCTTTACGCCAAGGAGGACTTCACCGAGGAGGACGGCGACAGAGCAGGACAGCTTGAAAGCGAGTTCGCAGAATTAAACGGCTGGGAAGCTGAGTCTGACGCTTCAAAGCTCATTCAGGGTCTTGGTCTTTCCGAGGATATCCTCTATTCACAGATGTCCACCCTCTCAGGTAACGAGAAAGTCAAGGTGCTTCTTGCACAGGCACTTTTCGGCAACCCTGATATCATCATGCTGGACGAGCCTACAAACCACCTTGATATCGACGCTATCAGCTGGCTTGAGGATTTCCTTTGCCGACTATTTCGGAACTGTCCTCGTTGTATCTCATGACAGACACTTCCTTAATAATGTTTGTACCCATATCGTGGATATCGACTATACAAAGATAAAAATGTATGTTGGTAACTACGAGTTTCTGGTATGAGTCCTCACAGCTCATGCAGAGAATGATAAAGAACCAGAACAAGAAAGCCGAGGAGAAGATCAAGGAACTTCAGGAGTTCATCAACCGCTTCTCAGCAAACAAATCAAAGTCCAAGCAGGCTACCGCAAGAAGAAAGCTTCTAGATAAGCTCACAGTCGAGGAAATGCCTGCCTCATCAAGAAAATATCCTTTCATAGGCTTTAATATGGATAGAGAGCTTGGAAAAAGACGTCCTCAAAGTCAACGGCATATCCAAAACAGTTGACGGCGTAAAGCTCCTAAATAATGTTTCCTTTACCCTCAGCCGTACCGATAAGGTCGCTTTCATAGGCGAGTCCGAGCAGGCTATCACAATGCTTTTTCAAGATACTTGCAGAGGAAGAAGAGCCAGACGAGGGCAGCATTAAGTGGGGTGTTTCCACATCACGTTCATATTTCCTATCGACAACTCAGCCTACTTTAACGATAATGACGAAAGCATCGTTGACTGGATAAGAAAATATTCCACTTCCAGTAACAGACACCTACCTCAGAGGATTCCTCGGCAAAAATGCTCTTCTCAGGGGACGAGATATAAAGCCTGTAAAAGTTCTCTCAGGCGGTGAAAAAGGTAAGATGTATGTTCAGCCGTATGATGCTCTTCGGCTCAAACGTTATCATGCTTGACAGACCTACCAACCACCTCGATCTTGAGTCTATCACAGCCGTAAATAACGGACTTAGAGATTTCAAAGGCGTTGTGATTTTCGCATCTCATGACCACGAAATAGTTCAGACAGTTGCAAACAGAATAATCGAGATAACCCCCGACGGCTGTATCGACAGACAGGGAACATATGAGGAGTTCCTTGATTGGCGACGTGAGCGTGGCATGAAGTCATTTATAGAGTAATTTTATTATGGAGAAGTATCCAAAATGGCAAAAATGAAAAACGTGACCGTAAGAGGCTACAATATTGATGACGTTCCTGCAATGGCAGAGATATGGAACGAAGTTGTAAAAGAGGGCAATGCCTTCCGCAGAAAAAGAGACCCTCGACTATGAGGGTGCAAAAAAAATTCTTTGCTTCACAAACATTCTGTTGTGTTGCAGAGTATGAGGGCGAAACTGTAGGAATGTATATCCTCCACCCTAATAACGTTGGCAGATGCGGACATATCGCAAACGCAAGCTATGCCGTAAAAAGCACCTGCCGTGGAAAAGGAGCAGGAAAGGTCATAGTCGAACATTGTCTTTTTCATAGCAAAGCAGAAAGGCTTTTAAGGTGCTCCAGTTCAATGCCGTTGTTGCATCAAACGTCAAGGCGGTAAAGCTTTACGAGGCATTGGGCTTTGTCCGCCTCGGAACAGTTCCGCAGGGCTTTGAAAATAAGGAAGGCGTCTTTGAGGATATCATTCTTTTCTACCACACTCTTTGATTAGTGAGGAGTTAGGGTGAGGAATTAAGGTATCGCCTGCGGCGATGATGTTTTTTTGAATTTTTATAGATATTGAAAAGGAGAAAAAGTATGTTAAAGGTAGCAAAATATTTTTTCAAACGATATGGTGCTCCAGCGTGACAAGAACATAACAGTCTGGGGACTTGGGGACGAGGAAAGAACTGTCACAGTTACTCTTAACGGCGTGTCAGTCAGACGCAGGTCTGCGACGGCAGGACAGCCGTCCTCCCTCCAATGAGTGCAGGCGGAGAGTACGAAATGACAGTTTCAGACGGCTGTACAGAGAAAAAATTCTGCCGTATCATGATAGGCGAAGTGTGGTTCTGCGGCGGCCAGTCAAATATGGAGCTTGAACTTCAAAACGCAAAGGGCGGCAAAGAAGTCCTCGAAAACCTCACCCCTGATTGCAACGTAAGATTTTATTACACTCAAAAGCGTGGCACTCTTGACGAAATGTTCTATGAGGACGAAAACAATACCGCATGGTCGCAGGCTTCAAAGGATAATTCAAGGGCATGGAGTGCAGTCGGCTTTTTCTTTGGAAGAAAGCTTGCCAAAGACCTTGGCGTAACAGTAGGACTTATCGGCTGTAACTGGGGCGGCACATCAGCCTCCGCATGGGTAGACAGACCGACCCTTGAAAACAACGCTGAAATAAGAAGCTACATAGACGAGTATGAAAAACGTATTGAGGGCAAAACTGTCGAGGAGCAGATAAAAAGAATACAGAGATTATCAGAAATTTGAGCGTGTGTGGGATAAAAAATACGGCGAGCTTCTGCAAAAGACCCAACAATGAGCTGGGAGAAAGCCAACGAGATCCTTGGCGATAAGAATTGGCCGGAGCCCAATAAACTGCGTAAACCCATTCCGCCCAACAGGACTTTTTGAGACCATGGTGTCAAGAGTTTGTCCTTATACAATAAAAAGGCTTCCTCTATTATCAGGGCGAGTCAGACGACCATAAACCGGATAGCTATTATACCCTCCTCACATCTCTTATCAGGCTTTGGAGAGAGAAGTGGGGCGACGACGAACTTCCTTTCATCATCGTCCAGCTCCCAATGTTCAAATATGCCGCCGACCCTGATTATAAGCATTGGTGTAAAATAAGAGAAGCACAGATGAGAGCATATAAAAACAGTGAAAAATACAGGAATAGCTGTTATCTCAGATTGCGGTGAGTTCAACGAGATTCACCCAAAGAATAAAGTACCCGTTGGCGAAAGACTTTGTTTGCAGGCAGAAAAGCTTTTTCTACGGCATGGACGTAAAAAGCATTCGGACCCATCTATAAGTCGCTGGAGTATAAAAACGGCGGTATAGAGCTTAGCTTTTGACCATGCCGAAAACGGCTTTGTAGTAAAGGGCGAAGCACAGGGGGCTTTGAGATAGCAGGCAAGGACGAAGAGTTCGTAAAAGCCGATATCACCATAAACGGCAGCAAAATTTTCATCAAGTCAGACGCCGTTGAAAACCTCTCTATGCAAGATATAACTGGTTCAACTATTGCGAGGTAACTATCTTCAACGAAACAGGCATACCACTTGCACCATTCAGAACAGAAAATAATACAAGAACGTCCCCAAATGGGGCGTTTTTTATGGGGGACGGCGCCCTCGACGTCCCGCTCATCAAACTTTTTTTTTGTTTTGCAGAAATCTGACACCCCGCTTTTTTGCACTTCAACGTTTTGATTTTTTTACGAATTTTTTTTGTAATTCGTAAAAATATGGTAAAGAACAATGTTCGCCCGTTTCGTTCACCGCAAACCACCTGCCTTGACCGTCGCCCCATAAAACGCATTTCCAACGTTAATAAAATATTTATAATTAAAACTCTTGGCAAAATCTCCGCTGTGTGGTATAATAGAAAATATATAAATGAATTTGGAAAGGCTGGTCTTATTAATGAGAGCTGTTGTTACGGTTATAGGTAAGGACGCTGTAGGTATCCTTGCAAAGGTAAGCACAAAGTGTGCAGAATATAATGCGAATGTTATCGAGGTCACTCAGTCAGTTTTGCAGGACCTCTTTGCTATGATAATGCTTGTTGACATCACAAAGCTCAACTCCGATTTTGCTACCATGGCAGACGGACTTACAGAGCTTGGTCAGACAATGGGTGTAAAGATCCATACAATGCACGAGGATATTTTTTTTAACTGTATGCACCATATCTAAAGAGGAGATTTCTGTAAAATGATTAATACATATATGACGTGTTGGAAACAATACGAATGATACAGGACGATTGTCTTGATATTCGTACTATCACAATGGGCATTTCTCTGCTTGATTGTATCGACAGCGATATAAACGTTGCCTGCGAGAATGTCTATAAGAAGATAACCGCAAAAAGCCGCAAGGCTTGTTGAGGTGGGCGAGCAGATAGAAAAAGGAGCTTGGAATCCCGATCATAAATAAGAGAATTTCCGTTACCCCTATCGCTATCGTGTCTGCTGCCTGCAAGTGTTCACCTGTTCCATTTGCACACGCTATGGACAGAGCCGCAAAGGACGTTGGCGTAAACCTTATCGGTGGATATACAGCCCTCGTTCCAAAGGGGCTTCTCCGCAGGCGATATCGAGCTTATCAAGTCTATCCCAGAGGCACTCGCTACTACTGAGAGAGTATGTTCCTCTGTAAATATCGGTTCAACAAAAACAGGTATCAATCTGGACGCCTGCAAAATGATGGGTGGCGTTGTAAAAAAGAGAGTGTGCAGAAAGAACAGTTGACTCTGCCTGCTGTGGCGCAGCAAAGCTCGTTGTTTTCTGTAATGCCGTTGAGGATAATCCTTTTATGGCAGGTGCCTTCCACGGCGTTGGCGAGCCTGATTGCATGATAAACGTGGGCGTATCAGGTCCTGGCGTTGTAAGAGCCGCTTTTGAGAAAATATCCTGACGCTGATATCACAAAGATATCCGACGTTATCAAGGAGATTTCATATAAGATAACAAGAGTAGGTCAGCTCGTTGGAACTATCGCTTCCAAGCGTCTTGGCGTTCCATTCGGTATCGTTGACCTTTCACTTGCTCCTACTCCGGCAGTAGGCGACTCTGTTGCCCATATCCTCGAGGAAATAGGACTTGAAAAGTGCGGTACACATGGCACAACAGCAGCCCTCGCCCTGCTCAATGACGCAGTTAAAAAAGGGCGGCGTAATGGCTTGCTCAAGAATAGGCGGACTTTCAGGTGCATTTATCCCTGTTTCTGAGGACGCAGGTATGATTGATGCCGCAAAGAGCGGTGCGCTCTGCATTGAAAAACTTGAAGCTATGACTGCTGTATGCTCAGTTGGTCTTGATGTGATATGTATTCCGGGCGATACCCCAGCTGATACTATTTCAGCTATCATCGCAGACGAAGCTGCTATCGGTATGGTAAAACAACAAGACCACCGCCGTAAGAGTTATCCCTGCTATTGGCAAGGGTGTTGGCGAAGAACTTGATTGGGGCGGACTTTTTTGGCTGCGGACCTGTTATGCCGCTCAAAAAAGAGTCACCTTCCAAGTTCATCAATCGTGGCGGACAGATCCCTGCACCACTCCATTCTCTCAAAAACTAAATTTTCACGGCGGCAGAGCAATTCTGCCGCTGTTTTTGGTAAGGAGGAAAACAGATTGAAACGCTGTATGTTTGCAGACTTCACCTTTAAAATACCCTTTTGAGGAGCGTATAAGACTTATAAAAGAGAACGGCTTCGACGGTTGTAATGCTTTGGCTTTTCTGACGGACTAAAATACACACAGTATGATATTGTACGAAATTTTGGACTGGAAATAGAAAAACGTCCATTCACAGTTTGACCGCATGAACGCCCTTTTGGACAATATGCCAAGAGAGCGAATATATCCTCCAACGAACACTTGAATGTGTAAGAGTGTGCAGTGAAAACGGCATAAAAACCATGATATGCCACCCCACTGACGGGCTTGTTCCGCCCGAGGTATCTCGTTTTGGCATAGAGAATTTCGCCAAGATAATACAGTGCGGAGAAGAAAACGGCGTCGATATCGCCTTTGAGAATATCCAGCTCCCGCAGTTTCTTGACGTGCTTTTTGACCGGTTTGGAAACCATGATAACGTGAAATTTTGCTATGACACAGGTCATGAGAATTGTTTCTCAAAGAATACCGATTGCCTGACGAAGTTTGGAAGCAAGCTTGCCTGCCTGCATATCCACGATAACGACGGCAACACCGACGGGACACACATGATACCGTTTGACGGCAACCTGAACTTTGAGAATTTTCTCAGAAAGCTCAAAAACCTCGACCACCAGCTACCATTGTCATTAGAGCTTTATATGTCAAAGTCCACCATGTACCGAAATGCTGCACCTGACAGCTTTGTAAGACGTGCGGCAGAAGCGGCAAAACAGCTTGAAAAGCTTTTACAATTCTATATAAGTACAAATTTCTGTACAGATAGGAGAACCTGAAAACTCTTATAGATATGCACACCCACACAGGCTTTTCCCCAGATGGTGAGGGAACTGTAGAACAGTCTTTAGCAAAAGCCAAAAGAGCTTGGCTTGGCGGCATTTGCCATAACTGACCATTGCGATTGCAATTTTCGCTACAAAGCCGACCATTACGGTGACCCTGAAGCCCTGAAAAGACGGCATGATGTACGGCTCGGGGGTATGCCCCCTGCAAAGCATAGTCGCCCAGTATGAAGCTTCCCAGCATCTGGAGGGTTTAAATTTTCTCTGCGGAATAGAGCTTGGTCAGCCTTTGCAGGATATAGAATTTGCCGAAGAGATAGCCTCCGACAAACGCCTTGATTTTATCATCGGATCACATCATCAGAATAAATGCAAGGACGATTTCTATTGGATAGAGTACAAAAATATGGACTTGTCGCAAACCTATGCTCTTCTTGACGACTATTTCAAAGAAATGCTTGAAATGTGCAAATGGGGCAAGTTAGACGTTTTAGGACACCTAACCTATCCTCTGCGATATATCCAAGGAGATTGCGGTATACAAAATAGATCTTTCACATATGAAGATATTATCAGAGAAATTTTTTTGTACACTTATCCAAAAAGGCAAGGGCATAGAGATAAACGTGTCGGGATTAAGGCAGAAGTACGGCAAGCCACTCCCGGACCTTGGCTATGTGAAGCACAAAGCCCCTCGGCGGCGAGATATTGACCACCATGGCTCAGACGCACTGGAATATCGACTGAAGATAACGTAATC
>VOFK01001856.1_pt1 | contig 22403 bp, 49 predicted proteins | sample 5384121 | NCBI WGS metagenome assembly VOFK01 (sample SAMN12384730, study PRJNA508395) | human gut metagenome | isolation source: healthy gut J | host: Homo sapiens | reverse complement strand
ACCCGCGGTAGGTGTGGCGCTTCTTGATCTTTTAGGAACTTGCCCAGCCACACGGCGATGTCGTCAGCGCGATTAAAGTCGTCGTCGTTGCCGTAGCGCGGGAAATCGCCCTCAGTCTTGAAATCGACAATCAGGCCGGTCTCGTCGCGGATCGGGGTCACCTTGGCGTACTTTGGCGCTCAGGCTGTCCACCACATGGAGCCCGCGTGATGCCCCGTCGCGAGGTGCGGCGCCGGTATCAATCAGCGCCATTTCCGCCGCTTCATAATAATATTTGTCGTGCATATACTGAATCAGGTTCAGCGTATTCACGTACAGCCCCGCCAGCCAATCCATCATGCGGTCGTAGGCAGCGATCACCTCGTCGTAATCGAGCACCTCGCCGGCGACCGGGCGATACGCCGGGCCGACCTGCTCGCGGGTCTTCACATCCACGCCGCCGTTGAGCGCGTAAAGCAGGCACTTCGCCAGATTCGCGCGCGCGCCGAAGAACTGCATCTCCTTGCCGGTCTGCGTCGCGGAGACGCAGCAGCAGATGGAGTAATCGTCGCCCCAGACCGGCTTCATCACGTCGTCGTTCTCATACTGCACCGAGCTGGTCAGCACGGAGATCTTCGCGGCGTAATGCTTGAACGCATCCGGCAGATCCTCGGAATAGAGCACGGTCATGTTCGGTTCCGGGGACGGCCCCATGTTTTCCAGCGTGTGCAGGAAACGATAGTCGTTCTTGGTGACCATCGAGCGGCCGTCCACACCGATGCCGCCGACCTCCAGCGTCGCCCAGACCGGGTCGCCGGAGAACAGCGCGTTGTAGCTCGGAACCCGGGCGAACTTGACCATGCGGAACTTCATCACCATGTGGTCGATCAGCTCCTGCGCCTGCGCCTCGGTGATGAGGCCGCGCGCCAGATCGCGCTCCATATAGATATCCAGGAACGTGGAGATGCGCCCCACGGACATCGCCGCGCCGTTCTGCGTCTTGATCGCGGCCAGATAGCCGAAGTACAGCCACTGGCAGGCTTCCTTCGCGTTGGCCGCGGGCTTGCTGATGTCAAAGCCGTAGGCGGCGGCCATCGCCTTCATGCCCTTGAGCGCCTTGATCTGCTTGGCGATTTCCTCGCGCAGGCGGATGATGTCCTCGGTCATCGTGCCGTCGCCGCAGTTGGCCAGATCCTTCGTCTTTTCCTCGATCAGGAAATCAATGCCGTAGAGCGCGACGCGGCGGTAGTCGCCGACGATGCGGCCGCGGCCATAGGTATCCGGCAGGCCGGTGATGATCTTGTTGTGGCGCGCCTTCTTCATCTCCGGGGGTGTAGGCCATGAACACGCCTTCGTTGTGGGTCGGCGCGTACCGGTGAAGATCCTGTGCAGCTCGGGGTCGGGCTCATAGCCGTAGTTGCGGCAGGCTTCCTCCGCCATCTTGATGCCGCCGAACGGCATGAACGCGCGCTTGAGCGGCTTATCCGTCTGCAGGCCGACAATCTGCTCAAGCGCCTTGTCCGCCTCGCGCTGATGTAGCCCGCCCCGTAAGCCCGTCAGGCCAGGAGACGACGTGCGTCTCCATATCCAGCACGCCACCCTTCGCGCGCTCCTCCTTTTTTTGCAGCTTCTGGAGGATTCCCCAGAGTTTATCCGTCGCCTCCGTCGGACCGGCGAGAGGAAACGCTCGTCCCCCGCGTAGGGGCTTGTAGTTCTTCTGAATAAAGTCGCGAACGTTGACCTCTTCGCGCCAGATGCGGCCCTCGAAGCCTTCCCACTGCTCAAAATGAACCATGCAAACTCTCCTTTATGGGTGGTCGTTGATGCTGATGAAAACGTGGTTATTGTAGCATGGCCGAAATGTTCGCACAACTGACGAACTCGCCAAAGGAAACGCCGCGCGCTTTTGACGTTGAACCGTTTTCCGTTTCTTTGTACAGAATCCATCCGCTTAAATCGGATAAACCGCCGCATTTCCCGCGGCGGACGGCGGCCGGCCTTTTCTTAACGGTTTTCTAACGCGGCTTCTCCGCTTTTTCGTCCTTGTCTAGTCTGTCCGTTTTTCCCGGACACATTCAGCCGTCTGCTCGCCCCGATGATACCATAAATCCCGCGCTTTTGAAAGTCCTTTATTCATATTTGTTAGAATGTGCAAACAATAATCCGCCGACAATGTTTGATATTGACAGCGTTTTCACATTTTTGAATGTACTAAAAATGCAGGAATTTGAATAACTCGTTCAAATTCCTGCATTTTAAGGGGAATTGATTCCGTTTTATCTATTCTTTTACACCAGATTATTCACAAAATGCTCGATGCGGTCAACGCCCTTGTCGATCTGCTCCATCGAGGTCGCGTAGGAGATGCGGCAGTAGCCCTCCGCGCAGAAGGCCGCGCCGGGGGTCAGCGCGACGTTCGCGTTTTCCAGCAGCATGTCGGCAAAATCCATCGAGCCGCCGATCTGCCGGTCGCCCAGATGCTTGCCGCCGATCAGCGCGCTCATGTCCACCATCACGTAGAACGCGCCCTTCGGCATCACGCAGTTCAGCCCGTCAATCGCGTTGAGGCGCTGCACGATATGGCGGCGGCGCTCGTCGTAAGCCCCTGTGCATGCGCTCAATCGCTTCGCGCCCTTTCGGGGAGCGCAGCGCTCCTCGGCGGCATACTGCGCAATCGAGGTCTTTTGCCGCTGGCGACCTGGCTTTGCAGGCTGCTCATGGCGCGGATCACCTCAATCGGCCCCCGCGGTGTAGCCGCTGCGCCAGCCCGTCATGGCATAGGATTTGGATACGCCGTTGATGACGATGGTCTGGTTGAAGATATCCTCGCCCAGCGACGCGATCGAGACATGCTCTTCGCCGTCGTAAATCAGCTTTTCATAGATTTCGTCGGAGACGACGGCCCAAAGCCCTTCTCCACCGCCAGCTTCGCGATGCCCGCCAACTGCTCGCGGTTCCAGATGCAGCCGTTCGGGTTGTTCGGCGAATTGAGAATCAGCGCCTTGGTGCGCTCGGTGACGTAGGGCGCGAGATCCTCCGCCTCGGTGACGAAGCCCTTCTTCACGTCGCCCTGCACCAGCACCGGCACGCCGCCGACGATGCGCACGATTTCCGGATAGGGAAAACCCAGCACGGCGTCGGGATGATGACCTCGTCGCCGGGGTTCACAATCGCGGCCAGCGCGGCGTAGATGGAGAATTTCGCGCCGTTGGAGACGATCACCTGCGAGGGCAATACTCCAGTCCGTTGTCCAGCGCAGCTTTCGCAGATTGCGCGGCGCAGGCCGAGCGTGCCGGCCGCCGGCGTAGACTTGTCAGCCCCATATCCAGCGCCTCGTGCGCGGCGGTGCGGATATACTGGGGTGACGAAATCCGCTCACCGACGCTGAAGGACACCACGTCGCGCCCGCTCCGGCGCATTTCCTTCGCCTTTGCGTCGATCGCCATCGTGGGGACGCGGTGCAATCGACGCGCACATACGAAAGCTCCAAGGACAAGACAAACGCCCCCTTCCCCCCCCCCCCAAACCGGGTCAGCCACTTCATTGCCGCCCGAAATGAATTTCACAACATTATACATCCATTTTACCCGTTTTGCAATCGCCATTTTGCCTTTTATTTGTCATTGTTCTTCGTCCACTTTGCACATTTCAATTTTTCATTCCTGCAAATTTTGCCTATGAGCGTCATTTTCCCCCGCTTTTGGCAGCTTATGCGCCGCGCCGTCTTTTTGTTAAAAACACTTGCCATAATCTTTTTTTTTTGATGTATCATTGTTTCGGTTGGTATCTTTTTTTGAAACATTTTTGGAGGTGTTATTTTGCATCGCATGTACAAATGGTTCCTCGCGGCTGCCGCCGTCTGCCTGATGGGCACGAGCGCTGTCGCCGCTGCGGGATTCCCTACTACCTCGAGCTGCCCACCAAGGGAATCACTTCTTCACGAAAGATCTCCGTCAATGTGCCGGATGAAAACCCGGTCGTCGACGGCATAAATCCGCTGACCGGCGAGAGCTGGTACGGCAACTATTACCCGATCCTCGTCAACATCGACGCGCACCCGGAAGCGCTGCCGCACTGGGGCGTCGCTTCCGCCGATATTTCCTATGAAATGCCGGTTCAGGCCGACGGTTCCACCCGCTCCGCCATGCTCTTCATGGGCACGATCCCGTCCTACGCGGGTCCTGTCCGTTCCGCGCGCGTGCCGATGGGCAGCCTGCGCGAAATTTGGGATAGCGCGTGGGTGTTCTACGGCGCTGGCAGAACTGGGCGAACGGCAATAACATCGTCGTTGACGTGGACGACTGGGCGCTCCGTCCATTCCGACGCGCGCCAGAAGGGCCGCTGGGTGTTCCCGTTCGTCGAGGGCACCGAGCGCAATTACAGCGATCTGTTCCGCCGCGAGAACGACGGCGAAAGCAACGTCGCGCCGCACAACGATTCAGATCAACATGAACGCCGTCGCCTCCCTGTTCACCAGCGAATCGACCAAGCACCCGTTCAAGTTCACCGAGACATCGGCCTTGACCGCGGCGTGGCGTTTCCGCCATCACCATCAACTACAAGACCACGAACCCGGCCTACGTCTCTTCCTATGAATACAACGAGATGACCGGCCTGTACGAGCGCTATCGCAACGGCGCGCCGTACTACGACGCCCTCACCGGCGCGCAGACGGAATACGCCAACGTGATCGTGCTCCGCACCGATGTTAGCTGGTTCAACAACGCCCCGCAGCGCCCGGTGATTCAGCTAAAATCGGTCAGGGCGGTAACGAAATCTTCAAGAATGGCAAATATCCGCGGCGGCGCACGCACCCATGACGGCAAGACCGGCGACGACGCGAAGTCCCTCCCTGCCCGCATGATCTTCTTCGATGAGAACGGCGAGGAGCTCGAAATGAAGGTTGGTCCAGATCGTCAACAACGATCAGGCCGTCATCGTGAACGCGGGCGAACAGATCGAAGGCGCGACCGCGCAGGCCACTCCGGCCCCGACCGCGACCCCGAAGCCGACCCGCACCCCGAAGCCGACCCGCACCCCGAAGGCCAGCGCCAACGCGACGCCGGCGCCTGTCGAGGGCGAGGACAAACGCGGACGCGAGGATGTTTCCTTCGGCGGCTAATTGAACAAACCCATCAGGAAGGCGAATCGACTGCGGTTCGCCTTCTTTTCAGGAAATGAATAAATCCAGAATTTTTGCAAATTCCAATAACAGGCTTCTTAGACAAAGAATGCGGAAAAAAGCTAACTGCGCAGCTGCACGCAACAGCCCGTAACCGAGGGAGCAGGCGCCCGCCCTTGCAGTGCAATTTTCGCTTTTTCATTAATCGATTATACAAAAAGCGCAACAAAAAAAAATCCGCACCGGCGTGGCGCTGATGCGGATTTCATTTATGCTTGTGTGCGGGGAATCTCATTCCGACAGGATGGCGGCGCGGCACTTCGTCGCGCCTCGATGCGGTTCCACGGGTTGAAGGTAGCGCTCAGGGACTGATCGTGGGTTGAAAGGTCGCGCCGACTTAGAACGCCATGTGGCTTGCGTCCGCCTGGCTGAACCACGGGCGTTCGAGCACCTCTTTGGGGGTATAGGTCAGGTTCGTGGCGAACACGTGGTCGATCACGCCCTCGGCATACGCCTTATCAAACGCCTCCAGGCCGCTGGTGAAGAACGCGAACGTCGCGCCCGCGAACACGCGCTTGGCCTTGCGCCGCTTGAGGTTATGCGCCAGATCGAGGATGGAGTCGCCGGAAGCGATGATGTCGTCGGCACGATCCGGTCTTGCCCTCCACGCTGTCGCCCAGATACTCGTGCGCGACGATCGGGTTGCGGCCGTTGACCACGCGGGTGTAATCGCGGCGCTTGTAGAACATGCCCATGTCCACGCCCATCGCGGAAAGCATGGTGCGATGTTGCGTTCAAGCGCCTTCCTCGTCCGGGGAAATGACCATCATGTGATGCTTGTCGATGCGCAGATCATCCGGGTGTGCATGGCCTTGAGCATCTGGTAGGTCGGCATGATGCTTTCAAATCCGCTCAGCGGGATGGCGTTCTGCACGCGCGGATCGCGCAAACAGATGCCATTGAAACACGCGACCACAGCCTGTCACGGCGCAACCTCGCGGGAGGTGGTGGCGGCGCTGGCGGCTCGTAGAGCACGCATGACGTTGATGTGGTAAGCTCTCGCCGCGATGAGTGCTGATCGGCGGTAACCGGCGTCAATGGAACCATAGAGCTTGTGGTGCACTGATGCGCCCACGTCGCAGATGAGATGAACAGATCATAGCCGCGAACGGTATCCTTAATCATGCCCTTGCCCTCGCCGGTGCCGAAGCGCGGGCAGTGCGCCTCCAGCAGGAAGCCGGTTCACGGCTGTGGAGTTGGTCGGAGGTCGCGTCCACCTGCCAGTTCATCAGATACTCGTTGACCCTGCGGCCCATTTCCTCGCAGCCGTTCATGGCGATGACGCCCAGCGGCGCGACAGGCCGCATCGGGAATTTCTGGGACGACTCGATGTTCTCGTTCATGCTTACCCCAATGTCGATGATTCTCCCCTGTTTGACAGTATTGAACAGCCTGGATTATAACACATTTCGCATCGAATTTCCGCACCACTTAGCATTTTTATCTATTCGTCCGCTTGGACAAATTTCCATCCGCTTTACGGCAACGCTACACCAACTGAACACTTTTTTAACGCAGTTTTTTCCGCCGCGCTTCCCCGACCCTCCGCTTTTTGCTTGCTATAATATAGCCAAATCAACTCAGGGAGGTCTTTTGCGTGACTGCATTGTTTTAACCGGCGGCGGCACGGCCGGCCATGTCTCGCCAATCAGGCGCTCATCCCCCATCTGCTCGAGGAGGGCTGGGATATTCACTATATTGGCACGAAAGAACGGCATCGAAAGCGCACGCGATTGAGCCGATGCAGGGCGTGACCTATCACGCGGTCAGCTCCGGCAAGCTGCGCCGCTATTTCGATTGGAAAAACTTCACCGATCCCTTCCGCGTCATCGCGGGCGCGTTCCAGAGCATCGGCGTCATCGGCAGGCTGAAGCCGAACGTCGTGTTCTCCAAGGGCGGCTTTGTCAGCGTTCCGGTCGTCTTCGGCGCGGCCATCTGCGGCGTGCCGGTGGTGATCGAAAGCGATATCACGCCGGGGCTGGCCAACAAGCTGTGCAAGCCGTTCGCCAAGTCCGTCTGCACGTGCTCCTCGGAGTAAAGCTGCCGCCCCGAAGGGCGTTTCTGGAGCCGCCGCTTCGCGCGCAGATTTTCTCCGGCGACCGCGCGCGCGGCCTCAAGCTGGCCGGCTTTGACGGCCAAAAAAGCCTTTGTGATGATCGGCGGCTTCGCTGGGCGCGAGACGGTCAACGCGGTGCTCCGCGAGGCGCTTCCGGCGCGACCAGCGGTTCGACGTGCTCCATGTCTGCGGCAAGGGCAATCTGGATGCGTCGCTTGAAAACACGCCGGGCTACAAGCAGTTTGAATATCTCTCCGACGAGCTGCCGGATGCGTTCGCCTGCGCGGATATCATGCTCTCCCCGCGCGGGCAGCAATTCGCTCTCCGAGCTGATGGCGCTGTGCAAGCCCGCGCTGCTGATCCCCTACCACAGCGGGCGCGGCGATCAGGTGCTCAACGCTCAATTCGCTCAAGGCGCGCGGTTCTGGCGCACGTCATGCCGCAGAGCGAGCTGACCGCCGAATCCCTGCCGCCCGCCATCGACGCGCTTTGGGGATCGCGAGCTGCGTCAGCGCCTGCCGCCCTGCCGGACGCGGACGGCACGCAGCTCGTGCTCGACCAGATTCACAAATACATGAAGAAATAAGGGATCGCTATGGAAGACAAAAGGGCAGAATCGCTTTCCATGTCCGCCCGCGTCAGCGAGCTGGCACGCCTGCTTCCTGCCCGGCGGCCAGACCGACGAGAGCAGCTCGCCGTCGTGCTGCACGACGCGCACGAGTGCGACATCGCCGCCGCGCTCGAGCTGCTCGACGTTCGCCAGCGCGCGCGGCTGTATCGCCTGCTCGGCGTTGAGCGGCTGGGCGACGTGTTCGCCTATGTCAGCGATGCGGGCAAGTACCTCCGCGAGCTGCCGCAGGAGCAGGCCGCCGATATCGTCGAGGCCATGGATGCGGACGACGCCGTGGACGCGCTGGAAACCGTCTCCCCGGAACTGCGCAGCGCCCTGATGGAGAAGCTCGATCCCGAATCGCAGCACGACATCCGCCTCATCTGCTCTATCAGCCGGACGAAATCGGCAGCGCGATGAGCACCAACTTCGTCTCCATCAGCCGCCATCTTTCCGTCAAACAGGCCATGCGCGCGCTGGTTGCGCAGGCCGAGGAGAAACGACAACATCCTTCCACCCTCTTCGTCAGCGACGACGACGGCTCGTTTTACGGCGCCATTGCCCCCTCAAGGATCTGATCGTCGCGCGCGAGGAAACGCGCGCGCTGATTCGCTCATCAGCCGCCATTTCCCGGCCGTTTTGGCGCATGAGCAGATCGAAGCGTGTCTGGATCGCCTGCGCAGCTACGCCGAGGCCTCCATCCCGGTGCTGGGCGAAAAACGCCGCGTCATCGGCGTCATCACATTTCACGGACGACATCGTCGAGGCCGTGGACGACGCGATGGGCGACGATTACGCCGCTGGGCGGCCTGACCGGCGAGGAGGATCTGCATGAGCCGCTGAAAACCAGCCTCAAAAAGCGCCTGCCGTGGCTGATTATCCTGCTCTTTCTCGGCATGGGCGTTTCCTCCGTCGTCGGGCTGTTCGAGTCCGTCGTCTCGCAGGTTGCGCTGATTGTCTGCTTCCAGTCCCTCATTCTGGATATGGCGGGCAACGTCGGCACGCAGTCGCTGGCCGTCACCATCCGCGTGCTGATGGATGAAAAACTGACGGCGCGGCAAAAAGTTCGACCTCGTGCTCAAGGAAATGCGCGTCGGCTTTTTCAGCGGCCTGCTGCTCGGCCTTCTGGCGCTCGTGTTCATCGGGCTGTACGTCTGGCTGCTCAAGGGCAAAACGCTGTTCTATGCCCCTGTGCATCTCCGGGTGCGCGGGCGCGGCGCTGGTGCTTTCTCCATGGTGCTTTCCAGCCTTGTGGGCACCGCTGTGCCGATGTTCTTCAAAAGATTCACATCGATCCCCCGTGGCTTCCGGCCCGCTGATTACGACCGTCAACGATTTGGTTGCCGTCATCGCATACTACGGGCTGGCGTATATCCTGTTCTTCTCAGGTGCTTCATCTGGTGTAATTCGCTCCGTCTCTTTTTCCCCAAAACATTGAACCCCTTCCGCGGCCGCCCGGCCATGGAAGGGGTTCGTTTGATTGTGTTTGAGCGGTTACTCGATGATCTCAAAATCATCGTCGCCGAAGTCGTTCCCGCCGTCGATCTTCATGTCGTCGTCAAGGTCCAAACCGCTCTGCACCTCGTCCGGCGCCGTTTCAACCGGCTCGGCGATATAGGCGTAAAGCACCGCTTCCGGCCAGTTGATCTCCGAGCCGGCGTAGTAGTTTTTGCAGCCAATTCGTGTGGAAATCAAAGTAAACGTTGGAATAAATCGGCATCGTCGGCAGAAGCTCGTTGTAATACTTCTGGAACTCGATCCACTTCTGCTCGTAGGTCAGCGTCGTATGGCTCAGTCTTGTGCATGTCCCAAGTCATGTCGATAAGCTGCTCATCGGTCATGCCGCTCGTGTTCATCGCGCCCACAAAGTCGGGATCATCGGTGAACGTCATGAACGGATCAAACGTGGAAACGAAATTCGTCGCCATGAAATTCATGTCGTACAGCCGCTCGCCGTCCTCACGGTAATAATCGCTGAGCATTTCGTTAAAGCTGACCTCATGCACAACAACTCGATACCGACCTGCGGCAGCGTTTCGCTGAACTGATCGACGACCAGCTGTGCGAAATCGTTGTCCTTCACCTGCGCAAAGTCGAGCGACAGGCGCATCAACTCGCCGTCCACATCCCTTGCAGCGCACGGCGTCGCGCGTTTCGTCAAACGGCTCTCCGTTTTCGTTCAGCGTCCAGCCGTCTTCCTCCAGCAGCGCTTTCGCCTTGCCCCCAGATCAAGCGTATAGGGATTCAGCTCGTCGAGGTTCAGCGCATCCCAGACTTCTTCTTCCTCCGGGGTAATGCCTTCCGGGCGGATGGTGCCCATCGCCGCCAGCGTCATCCACTGGCCAAGGCCGTAATAGCCGTTGACCGACGCCATAGCCCTTGAGCGCGTCGCGCACAAAGCTGTCCGCGTCAAAGCAGTAGTCAATCGCCTGCCGCACCGCCTTGAACTGCTGCGGCCCCTGCTCGCATGCAAAGGCGCAGAAGCCATATCCCAGACGCGCATAGTTCAGCAGCGAATAGCCTTCGCTGAGCATCGGGCGCATGCTGTTGACCACGTCGCCATCGACCACTTTTATTCAAGCAGGTCGATTTCGCCGCTTCCAACTTCTCCTTCATGTCCTGCGGCAGCATCCGGGACGAGCGTCACCGTGTCAATCACGGGACGCACGCCCTCATAGTTGCCGACGTAAAATTCGTTGATCGCGAATTCCACCGTGCCGCTTTCGCGGTCATAGCTGACCAGCCTATACGGCCCACAGGTCAGATACGGGTGGGACAGATACCCGTTTTCCGCGTCCAGCACCGTGCTTTGCAGCAGCTCCCTTCGTAAAGACCGGCTCGACTGCCGTTTCGTCGATATTGGCGATATACGCGCCCTCTCCGTCGTCGCGCACCTCGCATCCGGGCGCAATCACGCCGATGGATACGGATAGACGGACAGATACGACAGCTCGTAAGAAATACGGTTCATACTGCGCCTTGACCGTCACGCTGAACGTCCGCTCGTCGGATGAGCCGCACGCCGGAAAACACGTCCGTCTCCCGCGCTAAACGCCTCATAGCCCACACGTGCGCATAAAGCGCCCGTGTTTGCGCCGAGGGCCGCAAACTGCGGCGAGGTCAGCAGCAGATAAAAACACGTAATCCTCCGCCGTCACCGGGGTGACGCCGTCGTTGTAGGTCAGGCCGTCCACAATGCGGATGGTGTAGGTTCTGCCCGCTCTCGTATCAGCGGATTCCAGCGAATCCACGACCATCGGATCGGTCGTGAATTCAAGCTGGGTTCATCCATACGATGGGGTTGTAGCCGTGGAGCATGCAGCGCACGTCGATGTCGCTGGTGTTGTTGCCAAACTGCGTGGTGAAAAGCTTCCGCTGACCTTCGTCGAGTTGCCGACGGTCATGTGCGTAGGCTCTTCGCTCTCCGGACGCATCGTCAGCGCGATTTCAGCGACGGTCGGCGCGGTTTCGGTCTGCACCTCTTCCCTGCCGCACTCACGGAAACCATGAGCAGCAGGCAGAGCGCTAAAATGAGTTTTTTCATGGCAAAGTCTCGCTTCTTGATGGCCTGCGTATCAGGGAAGCGGGGGCGCCGCTTTTTAGTTGAAGCAGTCGCCCTCGTTCATGTTGATACCGCCGCCCAGAGGCACGCCGAGGTCGTCAAGAATGGTCAATCCGCCGCGACGTCTGTTCTCCGGGTCAACCGGGACAAAGCCGTCGTCAATGCGGTGCGTGTTGATGACCGTGAAGGTCGTTCCGCGCGTCACGACGCTGGCCGTATAGCCCTCCGGCACATCGTTTTCCACAACGTCGTAGTCATCGCCTCGCCGTTGTCGTCAACCATCGGCAGCTGCGTAAGCGTCTGCGTCCAGCGGTTCGCCGCGTTCAGCGTCAGCGTGGTGATCGTCTGTCCGTTTCTCGTCACATCGACCGTCACGCTCTGCGGACGCAGCCTGCGCGTCATTCGCGTCGTTCCACGCCTTGCGCACAATCAGGTCGGTGTACGCCTGCGTCATCGTGTTGACAAACGCCGCCATATGCCCGGTTCGCTTTGATCGCGCCTTCGCTGCTTCGTAGAGCTTACGCGCGCGCATATCCTGCGCCGCGCGCTCGAGTGACGGTGTAGGCTCGTGCCAAGCGGAATGCCGCTGAGCGTGACGCTCTCGCCGTGGCTCAAGCGGATGCTCGCCGCGCCGCCGTTAAAGTACAGTCTGCCCGTTTCGCCGCTCGTCCTGGTCGTGCGCAGCGTTCCGGTAAAGTCCTCGCCGTCCTCAAGCGTCAAGGCGATGTCAAAGACGAACTGCGTATCGGGAATCTCCGCGCCGCCGATGGCTTCAACCGTCTTGGTGACGGTCAGCGCGCCGTAACCCGGATTGGCTCGCGTGTTGAGGAAGGTTGCGCGTACCGCCGCCGTTTCCACCACGCCGACAGCGCCGGTGCTCGTGGTCGTGTAGCGATCCGCCGTGTAATCCGCTTCGGAGACCGTGTAGCTCGTGCCGGACGGAATGCCCAGAATCGTGAGCGATCCGCCGCCCGCAACGCGAACCCGCGCCGTCACGCCGCCCGCCGCATTGTCCTCAAAGGCAACCGTGCGGCCGCTCTGCGTGAATACGGTGCCTGCCAAAAAGCGATATTGTCGTTTCGGCTCAAGGTAACGGTAAATTCAAACTCGCGCCCGAATTCCGCCGTTCTGCCGTCCAGGTTCTTGACGATTTCAAGGCTTCCGGTGTCGCGCGTGTTCACGAAGCGGAGCGTATCGCCCGCGTCGGTCATCACGCCGCCCTGTTCGCCCTGACGGACGACATAGCCCTCGGTCTGATAGCCGTTTTCATCCTCGATCACCGTGTAATGGGTATCCGCGAGGATATTGCCGATGGTCACACCGCGCTCCTCGCCCGTCGCCGCCGCGCCGTCCGCCATATCCACGGTGACATGCGCTTCGTCGTAGGTGAAGCCGTTTTCCGTCCGGGTTTCAAGCGTCAGCGCCTTTCCGTTCAGCGTCGGCCGGTTGTCGCCCCGTCAGCCGGACGCCATCCTCGCGCCAGAGCCGCACCGTGAAGCCGAAGCTCGTGCGCACCGCGTTGCTTACGGCCACGCGGTCGTTATAGCCCGTGCCCTCCAGCTTCTTGGTGATTTCCAGCGCGCCGACATTGCGCGTGTTGGTGAAGACTGCGTCGCCGGGTCAGCGCATCCGCGATGGTTCCGGTCACTTCGCTGCCGTTCACCCGGCCGTTCTGCGTCGAAAAACCGTGAGATAATAGCCGTCCTGCGCGTCAAACACCTCGCGCACCGCGTACCGCGTGCCCTTGAGGATGTTTTCCACATTCAGGCTGCCGACGCGCGCCGCCTCCGTCACCGGATGGAGAGACTGAGCGTCACCGTATGGTTCTTCGCATCCACGGTCATGTTCTTCGGGGTCTTGCCATCCACCGTGGGCAGGTTGTTCGTCTGCGTAAGATCGATCCAATCCGCATAGGTCAGCGTGGCCGAGAAGCTGAATACGGCTCTGCCGTTTTTTCTCGAACTTCACCGCGTTGCCGACCGCGTTCTTGGTTACGCTCAAACACGCCGACGTTGCGCTCGTTGGTGAACGCAACCGCCGCATCCGGCGTCTGGCCGTTGACCGCCGCCGTCTGCGTACTCACCGCTTCATAGCCTTCCGCGGTGTAGTCGTCCTCGGCCACCGTCGCCGTCGTGCCGTAGAGCACGTCCAGCAGCGTTGCCGTCTGGCCGCCCTTGAGCGTCAGCACATATTCGCCGTTCGCATCGCGCGCAACGGTCGTCTGCATCGTCCCTTGTTCGCTTCGCGGATGACCACGTCATACGCGTCACGCTGGGTTGCCGTGTCGAACCGCGCGTTTTCGAGCTTCACGCGGAACGTGAACGCCTTTTTGCCGTCCGTCGCGTTGCCCTTTTGAGCGCCTTGCTCAGCGCAAGCGTGCCGCTCTCGCGCGTATTCGTGAACGTCATGGCCTCTTCGCGGCCCGCTTCGTTCACCACGTCGATGATGCCAAAAGGCGTTCTGCGGCGTCTGGGTCGTAGCCGTCGTCCGTATAGTCGCGTTCGACAATCTCGCATATGTGCGTATGCGCCGGGATGTTGGTGATGCTCGCGCTCACCGGCTGTCCGTCCGCGCCCATGGTGATGCTCACCGTTCCGGCGTAAACGTCGTGCCCGTCGCGCTGCTCCTTCGTCTTTGTCAGACCGTCCACGCCGCTGGGCATGGTGCTCGTCCGCGCGTTCAGCAGGTTGAGGTTGTGTTCATTCCACAGCTTCACGTCAAGGTGAACGTCTTGCCGTAGCCCTTGTCGCTCCCCGTTCCCGCAAGCGCTTTCGTAATCTCAATCGATCCGATATAGCGCTCGTTGGTGAACGTGTAGCCGATGATATTCGCGGCTTTTCGTTGTTCTCCGTTTGGGTCGTTTTGAGCGTGTAGCCCTCGTCTTCGTGCTTCTCGCTCATCGCTTCCGTCACGATGATATCCGCGCCGTCCGGAACGTCATCGATCACCGCCGTCTCGCCCTTCTTCAAGGAGATCGTCTGTACGTCCTTCCGTCTGAAATCGATCGTTTCCGTTTGGCCGTTCACCGTGTGGGTGTACGCGCGGTAAACCGCCTTATCGGACAGCGCATCGTCCTTCTTTTTCGATTCTGACGTTGAAGTCAAACACATCGCCCTCGTTGGCCATTTGGCCGAGCACGTTCTTCGTGATGCTCACGCTGTGCGTGTCGCGCACGTTGGTGATCTGAACTGAGGAGGCCGTTTCTTTTTCGAAATCGTTCCCTTGTTCTTTTCGGTCGTGCTGCTGTTCCCGTCCGCATAGCTGACGGTAAAGCCCATGTTGCGATACGGCTGTTCGTCCTCGACAACGGCGTAACTCGTCCCTTCCGGCAGGTCATCAAAGGTCACGACCTCGCCGTTATGCAGGCTCAGCATCAGCGTTACCTCCTGGCCGACCTGCTCCTGCTTCACCGGATACGTGGTCTTTTCGCCCTCGCTCGGCATATTCGAGCGGCCGACGTGGCCGTTCAGCGACACCGTCTCGTTTACCAGCGTCAGTTTGACGTTATACGTTTCCGTACCCGCCGCCAGGCCCTTGCCCACGCCCGTGCCCGTCGCGGTCTTGCCGATTTTCAGCTTGCCCGCGCTGCGCACGTTGGTAAACAGCGCCGTCTGTTTTCGGCGTTCACAACCCTGTCCAGCGTAGACTCGCCAAACTTCATGTCCTCATCGTAATAGGCCGCATAGCCCCACTCCGCGAAGCCGTCGTTTTCGGTTACCGTGTAGCTTGCGCCATAGAGGATGTTGCCAATCGTCACGTTGACGTCGGGTTTCGTCTGCGAAACAGCGATCCGATGTCCTTAATCGTCACCGCATTGCGTTCTTCAACGGTCATTTGGCTGCCCATCGGAATCTTCGGCGATTGTCCGCGTCCTCCAAATCCACGCCAGCCGGATAGGTGATCGCCGCAGTAAAGCTGAACTCGCGCTCGCTGATCGGATCTTTGCCTTCGATCTTCTTGCGGATCGTAAGCGAACCGGCGTTGCGGACGTTTTTTCAGTTCAACCTTGGCTTCCCTTTGTCCGTGGCTATCTTACCGCTTCCGCCGGACGTATAGGCGCTTGCGTCGATGATGTTGTAGCCCCGCGCCCGCTCGTCCGTCTCCTCGACGGTGTAGGCCGTGCCGACCGGAATATCTTTGATCGTCACCGTCTGGCCGCCGCGGATCTTCAGCGTCGCTTCGCCGTTCTTCACGGTCAGCGTCGTCTCCGCCGCGCCATCCATCATCGGATAATCGCCATCCACCGGCACAATATCATTGCGGCTGAGTCCGATTTTTCACGGTAAACGCGTCGCCGCTCAAAACCGCGTTGCTCGCCGTCGTCTTGGAAATCGTCAGATCGCGGCGCGCCAGTTTGTTCTTCAAAACGATGCTTCCGTCCCTCGCCGCCGGAGATCTCCGCTTTCCGGGGGGTCAGATGGCCCTGTCCGTCGTCTTCAAGCGTCACGGGTCACAGTGTACTTCGTCTTGTCGTAGGTCACGCCGTCGAAAGCGGTATCCACCTCTTCAATCTGATAGGTGTACGTCATGCCTTCCCAGTCGCGCGCTGTGTCCAGCCGTCTCCGGAATGGTCGCGTAGTTCATCGTCAGGTCGAATTTTTCCGTTTTCATCCGCCTGCACAAAGACCGCGTTCTCCTCGACCGTGACGTTACCGCCCGCCGCAACGCGTTTGGTCAGGTTCGGGTCATCCGGACTGGTGACCCGGATGCGGAAAGAGGTTGGCATACCGCTCCAGCTCAACCTGCGTTCCTCATCAAAGACCTTCTTCTGCGCCGTGAGTATACGTGCCCGCCGCGCTGTACAGATCGGTCGCGCTCACGCAATAGGTCTTTCGGCTGTCGGCCTTAAAAAGTCGCCGGGCAGCGTGTTCATGCCTTCCAGCACGAAGCAGCTGTGCTTTTTCGCCGCCGATTTCAACCTCGCCGTGCCGCAATGCCCTCTCCGCTGAACGTCGCGCCCGTGCTCGGAGATACGGCGCGGGGAGCGCTCGTTTCAACAACCAGATAGCTGTCCGCATAGGTCAGATACGCGCTCTGCGTGCTGACAAAGCTGTACACATTGCCGCTCGACGTCATCTTGCCGACCTTCTTCGCCGCCGAAACCGCGGTCAGATTGTCGAGTTCCTCCGTCGTATACGGGCCGTAAATCGCGAACACCGCATCGGAAACATCCGCGTCGTTGTCTGCCTTCTTGGTGATTTCAAAGGTCGCGCACCGGCACGAGGCCGACGTCCACCTGCGGATAACCCAGCTGGTTGTTCTTCACCATCTCTTCGGTGGGCACCGGCAGATAGAACCACGGTCGCCGCGCCGCCGTTTCCATCGGCCACGAAATCGCTGTCCTCATCGGAGGCGATCGGGTTGTTCACGCCCTTCCCTTGTGACCCTGAAGCTTTCCGGAATGCCGCTCAGCGTAAGCTGATACGTATAGCGTTCGAACCGACAGGTTGGTCGCCACAACGTTCCGTCCGAATCATTCTGGATCGTTTTCAGGCTGGCAAGCTTCACCGCCGGCAAACAGCTCGCCAAACTGATAGCTGCCGTCGGTGATCGTCTGCGTCTGCGTCGTCGGGCGGTAACGGTTATACCGCTGGCTGAGCTGCATGGTCAGCTGCTTTGCGCTTCGCCCGTGTACGCGTAATTCGGTTCGACCGACAGGGTCTTCGGACTGAATGCCGTCGCCGTTGAAGTCGATCCAGACGCGGTTTGCCCAGCCATACTTTCTCCGGGATGATCGCCACGCGCGTCACGTCGCTCGCCACGCCGCTGTGCTGGTCATAGCTGAGCCGCGCAATGTTGTTTGCCGTCGTGAAGTAAACGGAAGAATCCGTCACCTCAGGCGCAGAGCAGGTGTATTCAATCAGCACGCGCTCCTTGCCCGCCAGCGGCTGGGTCAGCATCACGGCAAAGCCGTGGACATCTGCCGGGGCCATGCGCGTCGCCCAGCTTTTTCTGATGTTGTCGGCGCCAAAATAGTCGTTATAGGTATTCCGGTTCTGAGACGTGATCTTCTTCTGCGTGAAGTAGACTGTGTAATCTTCGCCGGGTTTGAGTTCCGTGGAGCTTCCGTCCGCCGCGTATTTGGTCACGTTGATGGCCGTGCTTCCAGCGCCACATCCCATTTGGAATCTCTGGTGCTGCTGTCGTTTCGCCAGTCGTCCGTGTGCGGCAGTTCGTCCATCACGGCGACGCTGGCTGCCGGCGAGAGCGACGGGTTCTCCACCAGAATTCTGTAATAGATCCGGTTGATTTCGTTGTCCTTTTTCGGTCTTCGCGCCGGTCACGGCCACGTTCGACCCGCTGACAAATTTGTCCTTGCCGGTAATCGTGCCCGCCACATACTTGGAAATCGTCAGCGCGGAAGGGCTCCGCCGACCTGTGCTCAGCCTTCGCCGAAATGCCGTGCTGGCCTTCAAAGCCGGGCAGTTCGCCGCTCTGGCTGTCGCCGGGCTGCTGCTTCACCATGCCGGTGATCCGTTGCCCGCTTCATCGACAAACGGCACGCCGAAGGGTTCTTCGTGTTCTTCACGGTCTGCACGCCGCCGCTCATCGCATAGGCGATGTTGGCATCCGTGCCCGTGTTGTGCGCGATAATCTGCTCCAGAATGCGTTCGCCGACGAACAGCGCGTCCACCGTCAGGGTGATCTTCTGGCCCGCTTCCAGCCGGCCGTCGCCCCGGACCACAACCGTGTAACCGTCCTGGGATACCGTCGTCGTCAGCTTCAGCGCGCGGCGTTGTCGCTCGTCGCTTCCGCCTTCACGGCCATGGCCTGACGCGGCAGCGTATCGACCAGAATCGGCGCCTCGATTGCGGGCAGGTTCTCCGCCTGACCGCTGATATTCTCAAAGACAATCGTATAATGCGCGCCGGAACCCGCGCTCACCGTCAGGCTGTCGCTCTTGGGGTTGGTGGCTTCCGCTTCCACGGTCACGACATAGTCGCCCGTGTTCGTTCTGCACAACTCCGCGCGCTGCACCTGTTTGGTGATTTTGGCTTTTCGGCAGGCCGATCGGACGAATCCGCATCGCAGTTCGCCGCATCCGTATAGGTCTTGCTGACGCTCTCCTGCGACTTCGCGCCGATGGCATAGGCCAGGTTGAGGCCCGCCGTATTGCGCACACCGCAAACGCGGTTGATTGCTTCGCCGGATTCCTGATGGAAGCGCATCGTCACCGCAATCGGCGTTTCCTGCCTGAGGCCCGCAGGGATATTCCGGCCGTTCTGCATATGATACGCGATCTTGAAGCCCGTGTATGCAGCTGCCGTCTTCCAGGGAAACGTCCGCGCCGCTGTCGGTCACGTCGATGTTCGACCGAATCAGCGTCTCCCTGCGTGCCGATCAGGCCGTAAACATCCGCATAGATTCTGTCGCCTTTCGCCGCCGTGCCATAGGTCTCCTCCAGCGGCGCAAAAGCTCATCTTGCCGACGGTCACGCCTTCCACAAAAGTGCTGCGTCTGCACGGTTTCCGCGCCGCCGCCGGCCAGCCGCTCTTATTGCCGTGCGCGCGCCCACCGTCTGATATTCGACCTTTGTTGTCCGTAATCACGAAGCTGCTCATCGGGTAGCGGATTGCGTCGTTCGCGTCCGCCGCGCCGCTGTCGCTCGTCGTCTTCCGGATTTCAAAGGTCACCGTCTGCCAGCTTCCGTCCGCCTGCGTGTTTTGCAGGTTGCCCAGCTTTCCGCCGGCCTCGCCGTTGACCGCCGAAACGGTCTTATCCAGATACGGATCGCGGTTCGGGATGTTGGCGGAATTACCGCCGCAGCAAAGCCGTCCTTTTGTTCGTCAGCTTCGCTTCTGCCTTCGTGTGCCACGGCATGCCTGCGGACTGCGAAGCCTCGGTTTCGATATAGCCCGCCGGAGTCGTCGTTTTCCGCGAAAGCGTACTTGCCGCGCTCGACATACGACGTGATGACATAGGTATACCGATACCCCCCTCGTCCGTGTAATACGTTCTGTCCTTCGCAAGCGTATACGTCTTTTCGCCGATTTCAAGCGTCTGCGGCGGCGCTTCCGGTTGCTGCGGCGGTCGGTTCGAGGTTCGCAAACGCATATCTGTGCGTCTCGTCCGTGCCGTCCGTCTCCGCCGCGCTGAACTTCGCGCCGCCGACCAGCGCGCTCTTGTTTTTCATAGTCGCGCTTGAGGATCACCAGTCTGCCCTTCGGCTCGTTATATGCGTTGAAGTGCAGTGTGCTGAACAGCTCGTTCCCAGGATTGGCCATCAGCTCTTCGCCTGTGACGACGGTATAATAGCCCGCCGCGCCGTCAAGCTTGGAAACATCCTGCTCGGCCGTGCTGTGGTTTGCGTCCGTCTTTTTGAAATCGTAATAGGCCTTGTAGCCCCGGCTCACCGGGTTCAGGTACGGCTTGGCGGGATCGTCGCCGATCACGCCCGCGTCCGGCTTCTCAAAGACGACATACGCCTCGCCCTCTTCGAGCCTCGCAGATACAGGGAACAGCACGTCGCCGTTTGCGTCGGAGGTCACCGTCTCTGGTACAGATACGGCTGTCCGTCGCTAAAAGCAGAACCTCGCGCAGTTTGCCTTCCGCGTCTTTTCATGATGTGAAGCACAGGCGCGTTTCGACAACCGGCGTATCATCGTCGCGGAAGAACCACGCTGCCGAACACGCGAACCGAATGGATACGCCGCGCGCGTATTCACCATCGAAATCGTCGGCCACGCTGCCCGCCGCCAAATCAAACCCGTCTGCGCGTCATACGCCAGCTGATAGCTGTAATTGGCGCGGAAATCTCTTCGACGTAATAGGTGTAAAACAGCGTGCTCCGTCATCGCGTCTTCCCTGGCGCATAAATTCGTTCAGCTGCACCATGCCGTCCGCGCCGGATTTGAAGCGCACCGCATTTTTCACGCGTGCCCGTCCAGTCGCCAAACGGCGTGCCGCTTTCACGACCCGCATAATAGCGCTTATTGTTCTGCTTGTCCAGCGTATACAGCGAGAAGAAGCAGTTTTTCCAGCGCAGTCGGCGTGTCGCTTTTGCTCAGCCGTTTTGGTCTTCTCAATCGACCCGCCATCAGCGTGCCGGCGTTGACAAAGTCAACCTTCATCTGGCGCTGAACGTCCATCGCGTTGTAACGCGTGACGGTCCGACGTCCTGGCTGCTGGTGATCCGGCCGTCCGCGACGGTCGTGCCGTTATGCGTCGGCGTCGTCTCCGGCTTTCCATTCTGATAGGCCGCGGACGGCGAACCAGGCCGCGTTTTCGTCCGTGCTTTCCACAACGGTGTATTCGTCCCGGACGAGCCGCACACGACGGACTGCTTCCGATCATTCTCGGTGAAGCCGCCGAGCGTAATCGGCTGCGTCACCTTCTGCCAGCTTCCATGGGCATCGACGACGCGCATTTCCAGCCCGGCCCAGTTCCGTCGTCCCTTCTTATAGACATAGAAGGCGACGCTTTCCGGATGCTAACTGCGTGTGAAGACTCAAACGTCTTGGTGATTTCCAGATACGCGCGCGGCGTGTTGGTCACATTGATGGTGTGATTGGTGATCGTCACGCTGTTGTTCGCGTCCTGGCGGCCCGCGTCGAACCGATTTTTTGAGCGTTTCGGAAGCGAGAGCTGAACTTCGCTCGTGTAGCTCTTGTTCTTCCCGCTCTTGTCCAGATGCTCGTAATCCGTCGCAGATGACGCGGAACCACGTCGTAAACAGCTGCCCCCGTTCACCTGTCCCTGCGGAATCGTCTCGACCAGCAAATACCAGCCGGAATACAGGCCGTCAAACTTGATTTCGCCCGTTTCGGCGTCCGTTGTGCCCGTACGCGGCAGATACACATAGCCGCTCTTCGGATAGTTCAATTTGCCCTCGAAGTCGCCCTGCGATTTGAACGGGCAGAAATACAGGGCAAAAATACGCCGCAATCGGCTTCAAATCCGTCGTCTCGCCGCTCCGATCGCTGACCTTGTGAATGGTGACGCTCGTCGTCGCCGGGTTGTAAACCGTAATCGGTTCGTCAAACGTCCGCGCCCGCGATCGTCAGCTTTCCGCCGTTGAGCAGCTTGAAATACCGGTTGGACCACTGCGTTCGGGTTCCAGTATTCAGCCACCGGCGTTTCATCCAGCGCCTCGGCAATCGCGTACTTGGCCTTCGGATAATTGCCCGCCTCGCTCGTGCGATAATCCCAGATCGGCAGGCTGAAAAATGACCTCGCCCTTTTCGTTCGTGATCTGTGGCTTCTTCGCTTCAGCTCGCTTCCGTTGCTGCTCAGAACCGCGCTCTTGCCATCGGAATAACCAATCTGAATCGGCGCGCCCTTGACCAGCTTTTCATCCGCGTCCCGCTTGATGACGGTCAGCGAATGGAAACGCGTATTCGTGGAGCAGACGGCAATCTGGCTCTTTGTACTCGCCCGTGGTGAACGTCAGTCGGTTGGCCGACGTGCCGTTCACATTCTCGCCGTCAAACACAAAACCGCTCTTGTCGGTCTGCACGCCCTCGATTACCGGCGCGGTTGTCTCTTCAATCGTGAACTTCGTCTCGCGCGGCAGCGCTGCACCGTCGTCTCATAATGGTTCGCGTTGTTCAGCGTGACACGGGTATACACCTTGCCTTTGCATCCGTGATGGTGTAAACCGCATCCGTGCTTCCCTCTCCGCCGTAATAGCGCTCGCCGTCCACATACTTGGCGACCGTCAGATAGGTCATCTCGCCGAGAATGTTCTTGATGGAGTTGCGCTGTCCGCCTTTGTTCAGATAATCGTCTACAACCGTCACGTAATCCGCACCCTGCGCATTCTCGACAGCCTTCACATGCAGGGCATACCGCTCCTGCATATAAACCATGTTAATCGGGTAATCCTTCTCGCGGAGGATGAAATCAGCCTCGTAGAAGGGTTGTCCGTTTTCATCCACGTCCAGCTTCCGGGTTATCCGGATTGTCCGCGCCGCCGTTTTCCGTATAGACAGCGTCTCCAGCGAAACGGTGATGCTCACTGCCGTAGCCCGCGGCTCATGCCGCCTCGCAGCCTAGAAGCTACTGCACCGAACGA
>VOFK01003979.1_pt1 | contig 22435 bp, 33 predicted proteins | sample 5384121 | NCBI WGS metagenome assembly VOFK01 (sample SAMN12384730, study PRJNA508395) | human gut metagenome | isolation source: healthy gut J | host: Homo sapiens | reverse complement strand
ATCTTCCAGTATTTTCACCTCGACAACTGTGGGTTTGACACAAACTTCAGTCACTGCATCGCCTGCACGTGCCTGTGCATCACGAAACTTGAAGACCGTCTTTGCGCATGGGCTCCGGACGGCACAACCGACAACCAGAGCAATAATCAGAAATAGTTTTTTCGTTTTCATGTCCTTTGTGATTATATGTTAATATGCCTGCAAAGGTATGCGAAAAGGAGTATACTACCGGTGAAAGCATAGTTCCAAGAACGATACGGAATTGTATCCTATTTGGATACACTGGGGAAGTTTCCGGTATTGATGCTGTCGGAAAGATCGCGGAAAAAATCATGGCCGAGGATGCAGGAGATGCGCCAGAGCAGGTGGATGTCGATATTCTCTTTTCGAATATCTTGTAAACATTGGGGCGTGTGCAGCATGGTTGAACTGCGTAGCGAACGGTGCGTCCCCTGTTCGTGAAGCGTGCGTTCAATAAGTTGTCCCGCATGAATCATGTGCCTATTCTGCTTATGTGTGTCCCCCAGACTCCCGTTGGGCGGACAATTCAATCTATTGTTGACAGGAATATATAGAAAAGGCGTGGGAATCTCTCACCTTCGTCCGTTCCGTGTTCAAGGCCTTCGCAATGCCAACTATCGGGGAACGAACAACGCAGAAAGCCCACGCCGATATGTACAACACCCGTAGCCTCCCTTTGTTTTCCAAAGTGAGGCACGGATGTATATAAATACACATCAGGAGGACGTCTTTGTTGCTGTTAGTCATTCCGATAGGTCAAAGTTTGCGAAGTTCTGAACACAAAATGACAAACGCTTGTAAACGTCTTCTCAATATAAACGTCTCTCCCTCGCCACCCGGAGGCTTTCTGCGGAAGAGACCGTTGCAAATGTATAAAAAAATACGGTTGGAAATGGTAATGTAAATCAGAAACTTTTTGAATGCAGGTTGTTTTTGCCCTCTTTTTTGCCCTTTTTTTGGCCCCTTTACCAGGCGAAATGCGGTTGCACTGGCATCTTGTAAGAAAGAGGAGGGATCTTTCAATTTTGGGCACGAAACGGGCTTTAAACTACAAAAGCCGGGGCATAATACCTCGGCTTATATTTTTTCTTTCTTGTCAGGGAGCTCTTTTATTCATCAGAAACCTTTTCTTTCTTATCAGGAAGCTCTGCTCTTTTTTCGAAGTTTCTGTTTTTTCAAAGATTATAACACCTTGAATTCATAACCTTCCTCTTTCAGGAACTCGATGGCACGGGGAAGTGCGTATTGCAGGTTACCGTTGTTCCATGACTTCAGCGAATCGTGGAAAGTGATGATAGAACCGTTTCGCGCATAGCGTTTCACGTTGTTCAGCACTTGTTCCGGGCGCATCCGCTTACTGTAATCGCGGGTCACGAGATCCCACATAATGATGCGGTAATGATAGCGCAACGTATAGTACTGCCTGAATCCCATGTGTCCGTGTGGTGGACGGAAGAGATCGGAATGAATAATTTCGTCTACCTTTCTGGCGTTTGCGAGGTAATCCGGATTGGAATATTCAAATCCACGGATGTGGTTGAAGGTATGGTTACCGATGCGGTGTCCGTGCTCTACCACCATCCGGTATTCATCCGGGTGCTTGCGTATATTGTCGCCTACCATAAAGAGGTAGCTTTAATATGATGCTTTTCCAATACTTCCAGTACCCAGGGAGTTACTTCGGGGATGGGGCCGTCGTCGAAAGTCAGATAGACTGCCCGCTCATTCGGGTCCATCCGGAAGATAGCTTGTGGATACAACGCCCGGAAAAGCCAAGGTGGTTGTTCTATAAACATGAGAGTCTGTGTTTTGAAGTATTAGGAAATAAGTATTAAGTATTATACCTTACGGAAAACATGCCGGAAGCTACGTTAATACTTAATACTTATTACTTCATACCTAAATTATTTCCCTTTCATTCTCGTCACGTACTCGTTGTATAGCTGATCGAGTTGCGTAGAGTAATGTTTTTTGCGAGTTCTTCTGATTTGTATTTTTCCATTAGGCGGACTTCGGCGTCAAGCAAACTGGCGTTGTACACGAAGTTTTCGCCGGCGATGGCAAGCTGGTTATCGTTCAGGCTAAGATACCAGATCATGTATTCGAGCGACTTGTTGGCAAGCTCGTCGATAATCTTGTTGGCTTTCTCGTTCTGTCCCAGTTGATAATAAGACTCTGCCATTTGGAAGGCGCCGTTTGCCCAGTCATACGGTATGTTGTAGGACGGAATCATCTTTTCGGCGTAATCGAGTGCAGCGAGTGCCTTGTCTTTCTTGCCTTCTTTGATAAGCTGGCCTACGAGTTGCGTGAAGATACGGCGGTGCGTGTAGCACATACGCATCACGTTCTCGTCGATATAGATACCCGGTTTGTCGATACCACCGAACTTGAACTTGTTCATCAGGTTGTCATACATCTTTTCGCTGTCTATCTTGCTGTCCAGCTTGTCCGTATCGAACGGAGTGAAGCGGTAGGCGAGACCCTCCTGTGTGAAGTGGTTGCCCATGCCCAGATGGTTTTCGCTTCCTACGGTGATTGCCATATAGATAGGACGTTCCCAGTTGGCGTTGGCAAGCATTTCGAGCATCATCAGTTCACTCTTGTAGAGGGCGCGTTTCGGGTTGCCGTTGGCGTCTCTAAGGGTGATTGTCATGTATTCGGGGATAGAATCGCCCAGAGCTTCCGGTATCTTCATGCCGGAGCGGCGTACGGCTTCTTTGTCTCACCTTCATTACGATGCTGTCCGTAGGGATAAGCGGCAGTTGGATATCTTTTCCAGTCTTCTTGAGAAGTTCTTTCAATTGGTCGTTCTTGCCAAGCATCCAGCGGTTGATGATTTCCTTCAGTTCATAAGGATTCTCACCGAAAATGGAGTGAACGAGTGACAATATGGTAGTGTCTCCCTGTGCAGCCAGTTCGTTTGCCTGTTTGAAATAGCTGTCGATGAAGGCCTTCATTTCCGTACGGATAGGGATATATTCATTTTGTCCTTCCACATATTCCACACGGTCCCAAGTGATAGGGAGTGACGGAGAATCGTAGGCCGGACGTTTCATCTGGTCTATATACCAGTCTGTTTGCAAGTAACTTAGGTTACAGGTGCGGGCATCTGTACGGAAGCCTTCTGTTTCCTGGTTGTACCACAATGGGAAAGTATCGTTATCACCATTGGTATAGATAATCGGGTTTCCTTTTTCCTGTAAAGTCATCAGGTAGTTCTGTCCGAAGTCGCGGGCAACGAAGCGTCCGCTGCGGTCGTGGTCATCCCAGGTCTGTCCCGCCATCTGGATGGGGACGAACAAACAGAGCACTGAAGCCAGAACGGCTGCCGGAAGTTCCTGCATCTTGGCATAATCTCGCAACATGCGGATGATACCTGCCACTCCCATACCTACCCAGATGGCAAAGGCATAGAACGAACCGGCATACGCGTAGTCTCGTTCACGGGGTTGTGCAGGAGTTTGGTTGAGGTAGAGCACGATAGCGATACCTGTCATAAAGAACAGGAAGAATACCACCCAGAATTGCTGGATACCCGCTGGCTATGGTAAGCCTGCCAGAAGAGTCCGATTAAGCCGAGAATCAGCGGCAGGCAGTAGAATACGTTGTGTCCTTTATTGTTTTTGAGATCCTGCGGAAGCAGTTCCTGGTTGCCCACCAGCAGGTTGTCGATAAACGGGATTCCGGTGATCCAGTTGCCGTGCTCAATTTCTCCGCTACCCTGGATATCATTCTGCCGTCCGGCAAAGTTCCACATGAAGTAGCGCCAGTACATGAAGTTGAGCTGGTAGGAGAAGAAGAATTTGATGTTTTCCCATTGGTTAGGCATGTTCACCATTACCATTTCTCCGCATTGGTCGTAAGGAACGTCATGCCCTTTGATGTCTACCCACTGCTTGTAGAGCGGTGCGTGTGACGAACTGTACATACGCGGGAAAAACATATTCTGTGCATATTCGTATTCCACACGTCCGGGAAGTTCGATATAAGAGTCTTTTTCGTCGGGAGAAGTCTTTTCCTTGCGGACAAACTTGCTTCCTGCTTCCGACTGGCGCGGAATACAATAGCCGTCTTTTACGTCGAGTGCCACTTTCGAAGAGAAAGCAGGACCGTAGAAGAGCGGACGGGTTCCGTATTGTTCACGGCCGAGGTATTCGCCCAGGGTGAATATATCCTCCGGTGAGTTTTGATCCATCGGAGTGTTGGCAGTAGAACGGATAACGATCAGTGCGTAAGAAGAATACCCGATTACGATCATCATGGTGCACAGCAGGGCTGTGTTCATGGTGCGGGCGGAAATGCGCCATTTCTCCTTAATCTTGGTCTGAATGTTCGGAGCAAGATAAAGACCCAGTGCAGCGATGACCAAATTCCAATAACAATACTGCTGGCTCCGTGTCCATAGAACGGGATACCCAGTAGGGCAATCGTCAGGATAAAGGAGATAGCCATGCGTGTTTTGTTCTTTTCGGTATAGCTTTCGTATACACCCCAGATCAGAGCGGCTGCAAGTAGAATGATATAAACCACTACGCCCGAATTGAATGACATTCCGAGTCCGTTGACGAACAACAGTTCAAACCAGCCGCCTACTTTTACGACTCCCGGTACGATGCCGTAAAAAGCACGGCTGCAACGAGTACCATTGAGCCGAATAACGCAATTAACGAACCTTTGGCGGTAGCGTTTGGAGTTTTCTTGTAATAGTATACCAGTACGATGGCGGGGCAGACAAAGCAAGTTCAATAAGTGCACACCGATACTCAATCCGGTCAGATAGGCGATGAGGATAATCCAACGGTCGCTGTGCGGCTGGTCGGCTACGTCTTCCCATTTCAGAATCAACCAGAAAACAACAGCGGTAAACAGGGAGGAGAAGGCATATACTTCACCTTCCACGGCCGAGAACCAGAATGTGTCACTGAATGTATAAACCAGTGCACCGATCAGTCCGCTACCCATCACCGTGATAAGCTGTCCTTTGGTGATATTGTTTTCGTCAGTGATAATCAGTTTGCGTACCAGATGGGTGATGCTCCAGAAAAAGGAACAGGATACAGGCGCCACTCATGAGAGGGCACTCATGTAATTCACCATTTTAGCAACAGTTGTTACGTCGGAAGCAAATTGAGAAAACAGATTCGCCACTAGCATGAAGAAAGGCGCGCCGGGCGGGTGTCCGACTTCCAGTTTATAGCCGGTGGTTATGAACTCCGGGCAATCCCAGAAACTTGCGGTCGGTTCTATTGTCAGGCAGTAGACGGTTGCCGCAATGATGAATGTAAGCCAACCCATAAGGTTGTTTACGGTTCTGTACTGTTTCATTAGCACTATCGTAGTTTATTCGTTAAAAACAAATTATGAGGTCGCAAAGATAGTGATTTGTAAGGATAATGAGGAAGAAAGTAAGAAATATTAAGTAACAAAGGGGTGATTTACTATCTCTTTCACCCTAAGTCTTGATTTATTTTTTCTACTTTTTTAGCTTACTGACAACAAATGCTTGTGAAGTAATGGATGAAAGCATAAAACTGGAACAAGAGTTCGATTTGGTCTTCAAGGCACATTATTCGCTGGTGAAGAATTTCGCGTTGATGCTCCTTAAATCAGGGCAGGATGCGGATGATATAGCGCAGGATGTTTTTACGCGGCTATGGGCCAAACCGCAGATTTGGCAGGACAACCCCGGATAGATAAATATATCTATGCAATGACCAAACATGCCATTTTTGATTTTCTCAAGCATAAACGCATAGAACGGTCTTACCAACAGGCACAGATAGAAGAGAGCCTTTTTCAATGATTTGTCTCCTTCGAGTGATGCACTGGACGCTATTTATTATAAAGAAATACGGTTAGCTCTGCAAATGGCTGTAGAACAATTCCCCGAACGCCGTCGGCTGATTTTTGAGATGAGCCGCATCCAGGAATGAGTCATCTGGAAATAGCGGAAAAGCTTGATATTTCAGTGCGTACCGTAGAGCGTCAAATCTATCTTTCTCTGGTTGAATTAAAAAAAATCGTATTTATTTTATTTTTTCTTCATTTCATTTGAGTAGTTTCGCATTTGTGTCGTGCTATATATGTATTCACCACTAATAGCACAACTATATGAAGAATTATTTTCGGCAGATACTGACCTCGTTCACTAAGAATCATTATTCGAAACGATCCGGCAGAATTTCTACGGATGGCTGACGGATAAGGAACATGCCGTAGAGAAAGACAAAGCTTTAAAAAGAAATCTGGACAGCGGCGCGTGCTATGGGTGAAGTGCCCCATGTGGAGAAGGAACTCGAACGGTGGAAACGGAACAATGGCCTTCATACGGCTTCTCCAATCCCTGCAACTCCTAACCGTAAAATCCGTGTATTGCGTCTTTGGCAATCCGTTGCGGCTGTGTTACTGTTGGTAGTCGTATCTCTTGGTTATCTGGTGATGCAGGCGGAAAGAACGCAGAATGACCTTATACAGGAATTCATTCCGGTGGCGGGATGCGGCATCTTTCTCTTCCGGATGGTAGTCAGGTTCAGTTGAATTCAAAAAGTACTTTGTTATATCCGAAACAGTTTACTGGGAAAGAGCGGTGTGTTTACTTGGTTGGTGAAGCCAATTTTAAAGTGAAGCCTGACAAGAAGCATCCTTTCATTGTAAAGTCGGATGATTTTCAGGTAACTGCTTTGGGAACGGAATTCAATGTCAGTGCCTATCCGAGAATCAGGAAATCAGTACAGCATTGCTGTCGGGCAGTGTATTGGTAGAGTGGGGAAATCTGACCCAGCGGACCGTATTGCAGCCTGACGAACAGTTGACGTATGACAAAGAGAACCGTCAGTTTCGGGTAGTGCATCCCGATATGGCAGATGTCACCAATGCTTGGCAGCGGGGCGAACTGGTTTTCAATGAAATGACCGTAGAAGATATTATACGTGTACTGGAACGAAAATACAATTATACGTTTGTCTACAGCTTGAACCAGCTGAAAAAAGATCGTTTGAGTTTCCGGTTCAAGGATAAGGCACCTTTAGCAGAAGTCATGGATATCATTGTCGATGTGGCGGGCAATTTGAAATTCAAGATAGAAGGAGATAAGTGCTATATTACACGGAAAGGGAATAAGAAGTAAAGACCGGCGTGAAACCGGAATTGAAAATAGCCGAAGTGAATCATTCAATAAATCAATAACTTAAAAAAAACACAATTACTGCCCATGAGAAAAAAAGTATCCGGAACAGAGCGCCACTCCATCCCGATATGAAATAATCAACTTTTTCTGCATCAGAGTGTTATGCTCTGTTGATCTGATTCTACGTGAATAACAACCTAGTTAACAAACTAATACTTAAAAAAGTTAATGCTACAAAATTACACATTTATAGCGGATAAGCGAGGTGTAAGAAGAAGTTTTCTACTCTTTTTTCAGCTTATTTTTTTGCTACAAGTAACAGCTTTTGCTCAAAATGACGTGCGGATTACCATCCGTGAGAACAATATTACCGTCATTGAAGCATTGAAGAAAGTGGAAAAGCAGTCGGGATTATCCATTGGGTACAATAACTCGCTGCTGCGTGACAAACCTGCCCTCAATCTCAATCTGGATAAAGCCGGATTGATTATTCTCTCTCTACCATTCTGAAAGGTACAGGCTGCACCTACGAATTGAAAGGTAAATACATCAAGATTATTCCTCAACCGGCACAGGAAAAGCCATCTTCCGATAAACAAATCAAAGGAAAAGTGACAGACGAAACGGGTGAGCCGCTTATCGGTGTCAATATTCAGGTGCAGGGTTCTGCCAGTGGAGTTATTACGGACATTGAAGGACGTTATTCTATCGAAGCTCCGGTGGGTAGCACGCTCAATTTTACCTATATAGGCTATACTCCTCAAAATGTGAAAGTCACAGATAGAAGCGTGTATAATGTGACGCTTGCCACTGCCGTGGAGCAACTCAACGAAGTAGTCGTGACTGCCCTTGGTATCAAGCGTGAACAGAAAGCATTGAGCTACAATGTGCAACAGGTGAAAGCGGACGAAATCTCCGGCATTAAAGATGCTAATTTCATCAACAGCCTGAATGGTAAGGTGGCAGGTGTTACTATCAACAGCAGTTCCTCCGGTGTAGGTGGAGCCAGCAAGGTAGTGATGCGTGGTGCGAAATCTATCGAACAAAGCAGTAATGCGCTTTACGTCATCGACGGTATACCAATGTATAACTTCGGTGGCGGTGGTGGAATGGAATTCGACTCACGGGGTGCTACGGAGAGCATTGCCGACATTAATCCGGACGACATTGAAAGTATCTCCGTATTGACGGGTGCCGCAGCAGCTGCACTCTACGGTAGTAATGCTGCCAATGGTGCGATTGTTATTACTACCAGGCGCGGACAAGTAGGCAAGTTGCAAGTGACGGTGAACAGCAATACCGAGTTTGCCCGTCCTTTCGTGCTTCCTGAATTCCAAAACCGCTACGGGACGGGAAGCCGTGGGAAAGACGGAGGTTCTACCATCCTAAGCTGGGGAGCGAAGTTGAATGACGCTTCCCGCACCAATTATGAACCGAAAGATTTCTTTGATACAGGACTGATCTTCACCAATTCTGTCACCCTTTCTACCGGTACGGAGAAGAACCAGACCTTCTTTTCGGTGGCGTCGGTCAACTCCGAGGGCATTGTTCCCAACAATCGTTATAACCGTTTTAATTTTACTTTCCGTAATACGACGAATTTCCTGAACGATCGGATGAAACTTGACATAGGAGCCAGCTACATCATTCAGAACGACCGCAACATGACGAATCAGGGGATTTATTCCAATCCCATTGTGCCCGTTTATCTGTTCCCGCGTGGCGATGACTTCGGACTTGTCAAGGTGTTTCGAACGTTGGGATCCGGCACGCAAAATCAATACGATGTTCTGGCCGCAAGGGAGAAGGTGACTACCGTATGCAGAATCCTTATTGGATTGCTTACCGTAATCTGCGTCTGAATCAGAAGAAGCGTTATATGCTGTCTGCTCAATTGAGTTATGACATTACTGACTGGTTGAATATATCAGGACGTGTACGTGTGGACAACACGCACACCAAGTATGAACAGAAGCTCTATGCCAGCTCCAATCTTACAATTACGGAAGAGAGTACGCAGGGACACTATACCATCTCCAAGCCCGACGAAACACAAACGTATGCCGACGTGCTTGCCAACATCAACAAGCGTTTTAATGACTTCTCACTGGTGGCAAACGTGGGTGCCAGCATTGTGAACAACAGATACGAAGATTTGAGTTATCGTGGCCCGATTCGTGAAAAAGGGAATACCGAACGTGTTCAATGTGTTCGACCTCGACAACACAAAGAAGAAAGCACGTCAGGACGAATGGCAGGAACAAACGCAATCCGTCTTTGCCAGTGTAGAAGTCGGTTGGAAAAGCATGCTCTATCTGACTCTGACCGGACGTAACGACTGGGCATCGCAACTCGCCAATTCTTCTACACCTTGTTTCTTCTACCCGTCCGTAGGACTTTCGGGGGTTATCTCCGAAATGCTGACTTTGCCGGAATTTATCGACTATATGAAGGTTCGTGGCTCTTTCAGTTCCGTTGGTATGCCTTATCCCCGTAATCTGACATCGCCCACTTACGAATACGATGAGGCTAACCAGCAATGGAAGCCCAAGACACACTATCCTATCAAGGACTTGAAGCCCGAGCGTACCAACTCGTGGGAATTGGGACTGGATATGCGTCTTTTCAAGGATTTCAGCCTCGGCTTTTCATGGTACTTGGCAAATACTTTCAACCAAACCTTCGACCCGAAAGTTTCCGTATCTTCCGGTTATAGCAAGATTTATTTGCAGACAGGATATGTGCGTAATTCCGGTGTGGAACTCTCATTGGGTTATGGACATACCTGGAACAACCATTTGCACTGGGAAAGTAATTTCACTCTCTCTCACAACAAGAATACGATAAAAGACTTGGTGACCAGCTATATTCATCCCGAAACGGGATTGCCTATCACACAGAATCGCTTGGATGTAGGCGGACTGGGTAAAGCACGATTCATCCTGAAGAAAGGGGGGGTACGTTGGGTGATCTTTACACACAGAGTGACTTGAAACGGGACAATAGTGGCATGGTGGAGATTGATCCTTCCGGTGCGCTGACTACGGAAGATAACCTGCCGGACATTAAGCTGGGTAGTGTATTCCCGAAAGCTAATCTGGCATGGAATAACCGCTTCGAATGGCGTGGTATCAGTCTAAGCGCACTCTTTACAGCACGTATCGGAGGTATTGCTTATTCTGCCACACAGGCGGCAATGGATCAGTATGGAGTGTCCGAACGTTCGGCACAAGCCCGTGACAACGGTGGTGTGTTGCTCAACGGACGTACTCTTGTGGATGCGCAAACGTATTATAGCCTCATCGGAAACAGTAGCGGATTGCCGCAGTATTACACTTTTACAGCGCTACGAACGTGCGTCTGCAAGAAGCCAGTGTGGGTTATACCATTCCCCGCAAATGGCTGGGAGGTGTGTGTGACATCAATGTCTCTGTGGTAGGTCGTAACCTTTGGATGATTTACTGTCGTGCACCTTTCGACCCTGAAGCGGTGGCGAATACCGGTAATTATTATCAAGGCATTGATAACTTCATGTTGCCGAGTACCCGTAATATCGGTGTGAATGTGAAAATAAACTTTTAACCCGTTAAATCAGATCGTATGAAACAAGTGAAATCTTTCTTAAAGATATTCTCCCTGGGACTTCTGCTGGTGGGCGGAGCAGCCTGTACGGGCAACTTCGATGAAATCAACCGCAAGGAGTACGAAGTGACCAAGGATGAGCAGGGACGCGAAAACTACAATATAGGCTCTACCCTGCGAGGTTTTTGCAAGGGTTGGTGGTACCTACCAAAGAGCATCTTTTTATCAGTTTATCGAGGCTTTGGCGGCAGGTCCGTTTGCCGGGTATTATGGGACTACGCTCGTGCGTACCGATAAATTTGAAACTTATAACCCGTCTGTTGACTGGCAGGATAAGACGTATGGTGATATTTTTACCGAATCTTATCCGCTTTTACCGCGATTTGCAGGATCAGAGCGATGATCCTGTAGCACTGGCTCTTGCCAAATTGCTGCGGGTAGCTATTATGCACCGTATGACGGATAATGTGGCGGCCCCATTCCTTATAGCAAAGGTGATAGACGAGCAGGGTAGTGTTTCGCTTAATGTGCCCCTATGATTCGCAGGAAAGCTGTTTACAAGCAAATGTTGAAGGAACTTGATGAAGTGAGTTCCGTGTTGAAGGAAAATCTTACGATAGGTTCTGAAGCATTCCGTAAGTTTGACGATGTTTATTACGGTGACGTTAGCAAGTGGTATAAATTTGCCAATTCCCTGAAGTTGCGTATGGCTATCCGCATGGCGTATGTTGATCCTACTACGGCACAACAAGTGGCACAGGATGCCGTAGATGCAGGGGTTATCACGGACAATGCCGATAATGCCGAAATGAAGGTGGAGGAAAACCGTGCCGCTATGGTTTTCAACGGCTGGTCCGACCATCGGATAGGTGCCGACTTGCTTTTGTTACATGAACGGTTATCAGGATCCTCGGCGGGAGAAGATGTTCACTCAAGTGGAAATCACGGAAACAGTTGGTGGTAAGCCGACGAAAGTGTCCGGCTTTGCCGGTATTCGTATCGGTATTGATGTGGTGAACAAGGAAAGCGTGATAGACCGTTATAGCAAACCGATTATATCTACTGCCAGTCCTTATCCGTGGATGAATGCGGCAGAAATCACTTTCCTGCGCGCCGAAGGCGCATTGCGCGGCTGGGCGATGGGAGGCGATGCCAAGAGCCTATATGAAGAAGCAATTGCTCTTTCTTTTTTTGAACAGTACGGACTTCCTGCCACGGATGCTCTTTCTTATGCTGCCAATGCTTCCAACACACCGCAGGCTTACACTGACCCTGTGGATGGAACTTATTCAGCCGGAGCCGTTAGCAACCTTACTGTTGCCTGGCAAGAGGGTGATGAATATGCCGAGAAGAATCTGGAGCGTATCATTACCCAGAAATGGATTGCTATGTTTCCTTCTACGGTAGAGGCATGGAGCGAAATATCGTCGCACGGATTATCCTCATTTATTGCCTGTGGTAGTGAACAATAGCGGTGGTACTATTGACGATACGAAAGCTAAAATACGTCGCCTGTGGTATCCGCCCAGCGAATATTCCGGTAACCGGCAGTATATTCTGGAGGCCGTCGGTATGTTGGGTGGCCCTGATAATGGCGCTACTTCTCTTTGGTGGGACAAGAAACCGAGACCGTAGGGACATGAAACTGGAAATGTGAGAACTAGAAAACAAGAAGATATAGAAACTAAAACAAGAAGATATGAATATGAGAATTTCCATTGCTAACATCTTCACTCATCTGTTCCTGTTGCTGGCATTGCTTGCTACCGCTTCGTGCAGCGACTGGACGGATCAGAAAACTGTTGATATTGATCCGCAGCATGCCAAAGAACAGAATCTGAACTTTGGGCTCGTTACATGGAGACGCTGCGTACGTATAGGCAAAGCAAACACTTTGTCACTTACGGTAGTTTCGACAATAGTGCCGAAAAGTCGAAGAATGAAGGTGATTACCTCCGTTCATTGCCCGACTCATTGGACATCGTAACTCCGACGCATCCCGAAAGCCTGACCTCTTATGACTGTGAGGATATTCTCCTGTTACAGGAAAAGTATCAAGGTGCTCCTATTTGGTGGATTATACCGCTCAAATGCCCGCCTTGACCGATGCTGCCAAACTAGGTGCCTGGTTGGATAAGGCCGTTGCTGCCGCTTCCCAGTTGGGTATGAATGGGTTTGCCATTAAAGGTACTCCCTCTTTATGGAGGAACGGAGGCTGAAGAACAGGCTGCCCGTCGTGAAGCAGCCAAATTAATCGTCTCCAAGCTTTCTACCGCTGTAGGCGATGGCAAACTGTTGGTATTTGAAGGTGATCCTGCCTTTATGGATGCCGCAGATCTGAATAAGCTGGATTATGTCGTCTTGAACACTGCTACGATTACCTCTGCCGTAGATTTGAAACTCTATGTGGCAGGCGTGATAGAAAACTTCTCAATCCCTAAAGAGAAACTATTGCTCTCCGCCAAGATTAATGAAAAGCTAGTGGATGAAGAAGGTGAAAAAACTGGACGCTGTTACCGAGATGACAAACCGTGTTGTTTCTTTGGGTCCTGTAGGCGGACTTGCTATCTATGCTTTGGGTGATGATTACTATCATACGAAGATGAATTATGAGACTAGTCGGCTAGCTATCCAAATAATGAACCCGTCCAAATAAGGGGCATAACTAAGAGATTATTTATTGTGAAACCTGTAAAAACACTATAATGATATGAAAAATAACCCATTTAAATACTTCGTCTTTCTGATGCTGTCACTGCTGATGGTAGCAACGACGGGGGTGTACTGAAGATGATATTTCCATGCCTGCCGGGCAGTTGCCGGACGAAACGCCGATGAATAGCGTCGGAGGGCAGTTATGCAGTGGAAAAAACTTTTTCTAATAAGATTACTGTCAGTATGTACGAAGGTGATGGAGCTGTAACCGAAGAGATATGTTATGCACTGACAAAGCCTGCTATAACGGCTGTTACGGTAAAAGCCATTCCGTCTCCGGAGCTTGTGGCTCAATATAACAGTGACAACGAAGCTGATATGAAGGAATTTCCTGTTGCTAACGTAACTTTGGGAAATGGCGGTTCGCTTACTGTGGCTGCTGGAAAGAAAGAATCCGGAACTATCAGCATAACTCTTTCTCCTGATGGATTGAAGCCTGAAACACTTTATTTGTTAGCGATTGCTTTGACACAAAATCCGGTAGGAGTAGATGCACAAGAGAATAAACAAGTAATTTATTACAGAGTGAATTTCAGGGAAAAAACTACTATGTGTGAACCTGATGGAGAGGGGCAAACACAAGAAATCCCGCCACTAATGTCTGGTGTAACTACAGTGTTTTATGTGAATACAGAAACGTATAGTCCTTTAATAGCTGGCGTATTGGCAATTAGAATGATGGGTTATACCCTCCTCCTCCTTATAATCGCTTGGGGCATATCGTAAAAAAACTTGAAAAGAGCAACGATAGGTTACGATGCTGTTAGCCAGCGTGCTTTGCTCGCACCTGGAAGTGACCTGTCTTACGTATTGGAGCATAGAGATAAATACATTCGGCACCTTCAGGAAATTGGCAGCAAAGTTTGTATTTGTATTGAAAATGGTGGTAAAGGCATCGGCTTCTGTAATATGAATGATGCGCAGATAGCAGACTTTGTCTATCAAGTGAAGAGTATAATAGAACATTACTATTTGGACGGTGTAAATTTATGGGATGATGATAGTAAATATGGCAAAGCTGGGATGTCTGCAATGAACACTACTTCATATCCTAAACTGATAAAAGCTCTTCGTGAGGCTTTACCGGATAAGTTGTTAACGCTGGTTGATAAAGGAGATGCTACGGAATATTTATATGATGTAAATAAATGTGGGGGAATCGAGGCAGGTAAATATCTTGATTATGCATGGCATGGCTACTTTTCGCCAACAGAAGTGGTAGAAGCCATTACCCCCTAACCCCGAGGGTACTCAAGTTTATAGCAAATATTCTCGTAAACCTATTGCCGGACTGGATCCTGCTTGTTATGGAAGTGTAAATATACCTTGTTATTCTGACAATAATCCCACTATAAGACCGCTTGCTGCAGAGAATATAGCTAAATGGAAGGCTGCAGGATATAAAAAAGAGCAACATCATTGTTTATGGAGGTGACCTTATCGGTACTGAATATGGAGGCTATGAAGGAGCTGTTAAGAATATGTTGACTGAGTATAGTTTTTCAGTCATTTATGGATGAGGGTGATAGCTGGGATTTTGTAAATGATGAGCTTCTATGGGGAAATGCTCTTTATGGGGCAAATTTTCTGGACTATCAATTAAAGTTTGGTCCTGATAAGAATCCATATAGAAAAGACTGGTAAATCTTCTTTTTGAATATTATCAATAAATACTTTTTCCATAAATAAAGGAAAAATTCGTTCTTTGACATATTGAAATTACCGTTGATAGTTGTCATTTGCAGTGGATTCTTTTCGTAAAAATGTAACCGCAATCTAAACTTATTGATTACTTTTGACCCCGATATATAATATGAATAGTTCGAGGCTATTTATAACAGACATACAAGATGGATCAATTGCAGATAATTCAAAATAGAATATATGAGTTTAGAGGTCAGAAAGTGATGCTTGACCATGATTTGGCAGAGATGTATGGAGTTCAGACAAAAGTGCTTAATCAGGCTGTCAAACGAAATATAGAACGTTTTCCTTCTGGACGTTATGTTTCAGATTTCGAGTGAAGAAACCCAAGATTGGAGGTCACAATTTGTGACCTCCAATGCTATAAAAATGGAGTAAGACCTAATCCGTATGTATTCACAGAGTTGGGTGTAGCCATGCTTAGCAGTGTATTGTATAGTAAAAGCTTTAATGGTGTATCAGACGGTAATTTCGATATGTAAATTTGCCGTCTTTTTTTTTGTGTTCGGACGGCTATATAAATAGGGCACATAAGTGATTTATGTTTTTGATTAAACTTAATATACGAACTGGTATGAAAACAAAAAAAATACTTCGAGGTATGCTTACTATCATTTCACCGGCTATCATAACTACGGCCCTGTTGTTATGTGCCATCGGCTGTGATAATAAAGACTATAGCAATGCCTCCCCTTTCGATAATGTCGTCTATTTGGATGCAGCCAAGCTAAAGGACGTGTCCAACTTTACTTTTAACCGTACCATAGAGACGGGACAAAAGGAAATTTCCGCTTTGTTGGCACGTCCTGCAGGCGAGGATATCAATGTCGGTATTAAAGTAGACGCCTCGCTGGTGAATACTTATAACGCCCGTCTTGGTGCTAACTATACCATGCTTGATGCCAAGCATTACAAACTGTCGGCAGGTCAGACTGTTATCCCGCAAGGTGAAGTCAGCTCAAACCTGTCACTATCGACTTCTCCGGTCTTACTGACCTTGAAATTGATGCAGGCTATTTGCTCCCCATCACTATCGACCAGGTGTCGGGTGGTATGGGTACACTAGGCGGTTCAAAGACTATTTGTTATGTGGTACGTCGTTCCAGTGCCATCACTACGGCTGTCAGTTTGAAAAATAATTTCTTTGAAGTGCCGGGCTTTGATAAAGGAAGTTCCACGGCTGATGTGGTGAATAACATGAAGCAACTCACCTACGAGGCTATTATACGTGTGAATAACTTTAAGAATGGTGTAACTGCAAGAGAAATATCTACGATTATGGGTATCGAGCAATATTGCTTGTTCCGCTTGGGTGATGCAGGTTTTCCGGCGCAACAGTTGCAATTCTCGTGCAATGAGATTAAATTTCCGAACGCTGATAACAGCAAGCTTTTTGCAAGAAGGCGAATGGTATCATGTAGCGGTGACGTTTGATACAGAAAAGAAAGTGGCGGTTATCTACGTAGACGGTCGTGAACAGAGCCGTATTGAGGATTATGGTAAAGGAGAACCTATTAATCTGGGTATGCAGAATCGTGGTAAGGATTTCATGTTCAAAATCGGCCATTCCTATGGCGAACCTACCGATTTCTCCCGCCAACTCGATGGTGAAATCTGTGAAGTACGTGTTTGGAACGTGATGCGAACCCAGCAGGAGATTTTCGATAATATGTATAACGTAGATCCTGCTACTACCGGACTTTGTGCTTATTGGAAATTTAACGAAGGGCATGGTGACATTGCCGAGGATTATACCGGACATGGAAATGATGCTCATGTACATACATCGCCTGCTGTATGGCCGCAAGGCATTGAGGTGACGCAGAAGAACAAAGAATAGTTTTGGAATAAGAGAATAGAATGATAAAATGCCCCGTCAAGCAGAAATGTGAATTGCATTTCTATGACTTGACGGGGCATTTCTTTTCGGACCTTAATAAATAAGCCCTGATGTATTAGAGATAAACTTCCTTTTATCCTGTTAGTGAACTTCTTTTGCCTTAATAGCAAACTTCCTTTTCATTAGTCATAAACTATAATTGCAAGTTTTGTTTTTATAAACGCAACTTGCAATTATAAAAACAAAGCTTGCAATTTTATAAACGTAACTTGCGTTTATAGATTTATCCTTAGTCAAGCATAACTTTGCTATTGGAGAAGCGGAAATTTGCTATTAATAGCTTGGCCGTTAGGTGTTAACACTTGAGACATCAGCTGAAGTTAGAGATTGCTTGGTATTAGATAGGGAATGAACTAAAATACATGGGTTCTTGTTTCCAAAATAGGAACGTTTTTTTGTATCTTTGCTATGTAAACACAAAGTCATGGAAGAGAAAGCAAGGTTTAATGTAAAATATATGGAGGAAATGAAACTTTATACTCATGAAGAAATGCTGGATAGAGTGATAGGTACAAAAGGTACTCCAGCACGCGAAAAATATGAGACTGATATTAATAACTTTCTTATAGGTGAGGCTATTAAACGGGCGAGAGAGGCCAAGAATCTTACCCAAGAACAATTAGGTGAGCTTATGGGGGTTAAAAGGGCACAAATCTCGAAAATAGAAAGTGGGAAAAGTATATCCTTTTCTACTATTGTAAGAGCATTCAAGGCAATGGGCGTGAAAACGGCAAGCTTGGAACTTGGTTCTTTGGGCAAAGTGGCTCTTTGGTAAATACTATTTTTGTCTTACCTAATAAACAGTAACCTATGTCTGTTGATGTTATAAAGCAGGAACTATTGTCGAAATTGAAGCAGGAACATTGTTTTTGGTCGTACAATGAAGATTCAATCAAAGATATTCCGGATGATATGCTGATTGAAAAAACGTTGTTGCATCTTGATTTAGAGGAAATTAATCAGCTTTTTTTGGTTTATCCTTTCAAGAAAATCAAGCAGGTATGGCTGGATTATCTCATTCCACAAGAGGAATATCTCTATACGTTGAACCGTTTTTTTTGCATGGTACTATTTTAAAGCAAAGAAACCGGACGCTTATATAAAATCTATGGCTACTCGTCGCCTAAACAAAATACTTCTATGAAAGGATTAGCTCCACACACACTGCAGATTTTTGAAGCGGTTTCCCAATTGGATTGCATAAAACCTTATCTTCTGGTCGGTGGAACTGCCTTGTCTTTACAAATCGGAACTCGTCAGAGTGAGGATTTGGATTTTATGAAGTGGCGCACTTCCAAGATAGAGAAGATGGAGGTAGCTTGGTATCAGATAGAGAAAGAACTAGCTACGATTGGAGAGATTCAGCATAAAGATATTCTGGATATAGATCATGTGGAATATCTTGTGTCAGGAGTGAAATTTTCGTTTTATGCTTGCCCTAAATATTCTCCGGTAAGTGAGCCGGTAAGCTACCTGAATAATCTGAAACTGGCTGATGTGAAATCTATCGGAGCAATGAAGATGGAAGTGTTGTTGCGTAGAAGCAACTTTCGTGATTACTACGATATTTACTCCATTTTAAAATCCGGTGTGCCTGTCAATGATTTAATATCTTTGGCTTTAAGCTACCCGGACACAGGCTGAAGTCTAAGAACCTTTTGGCAATGCTTACTAATAGCAACCGCTTTACGAGGGATTCCCATTTTGAGCAGCTTGAACCTGTTTATGATGTGACTGCACAAGAAATAGAGGGCTATATAAAGAATTGTTTGCTCTAATTTGTTTGCACGAATCTACCAATGAACTTTTTTGCACAAATAGATTCATGTAGGTCGTCTTTTGCAGATATCTTTAATGATGGTGATGATGCTCTCCCTAAAACCCGGTGAGGCAATGTACCGTGTCCCAATAGCTCGATGGGGCAGTTGAAGTTCCTTTCCAGCCATTCGGTAGTGACGCCTGTATCCGGATGGTAATCCAGCGTTTCGTTGACGCAAGCGATGGATTTTACCTGTTGCAATACAGTGCCAATGTCGTGACTGACAAGGATAATGGCACATTCTTTATTGATTTCAGCCAATAACTCATAAAGGCGTGCTTCGAAACGTTTGTCGATATACGTGCTGGGTTCATCGAGAATCAACACTGCAGGGTCCGAGATGATGGCGCGCCCTAACAGGGCACGTTGCAGTTGTCCACCGCTTAATTGTCCGATAGAACGGTGTTCGAGTCCTTCAAGCCCCATGCGGGAAATAATCTGTTTACCTTTCTCTTTCTGTTCGGGAGTAAATCGTGAAGTGAGCGATTTTTGTATGCTTAATCCGGATAGGATCACTTCTTCCACGGAAATAGGGAACTTTCGGTCTATACTGTTGTATTGAGGCAGATAAACCCAGGGAAAGTAGAAGTGGTTTTAGTAGATGCTTTTTCAGGAGTATGGAATATAATTTCTCCTCCGGTTGGTTTTAACAGACCGAGGATGCACTTTATAAGCGTTGTTTTGCCGCCTCCGTTCGGACCTATAATACCTAGAAAATCCCGTTCGTAGATGCTTAGATTAACATCGTGGAGAACAGTGCGACCGTCATATCCGGCGGAAAGATTCTTTATTTCGATTATTGGTTTCATCGTTGGAAATGGCTTGATGGGTTCTTTCTTTATACATTTATTTTGTTGCAGCCTGTGGCGCGAGGGCTTTGGCTACATTCAGCATTTCTTCTTCCCAGTCATAACTTAGCGGGTTGATAGGGACCACTTTCGTTCCGGTTTGCTGCGCGATGGTTTCCGCATTGCGTTTGTCAAACTCCGGTTGAACGAAGATAACGCGTACATTTTCTGCCTGACAGACGTCTATCAAGGCTTTCAGATGTGCAGGAGACGGTTCTTTGCCACCGGCTTCGATTGGAATTTGATGCAATCCGTAGTCGCGGGCGAAGTAGGGAGAGAGCCGGATGATAAATCATGAAGGCTTTGGCTGCTTCGGGGACAGAGAGTTGTCGGCGAATCAGGCTGTCGGTGTGCTGGATGCGCTGGCAGAGCGAATCGTAGCGGTTTCTATAGTATACCTCATTTGTCTTATCCAGTTGGCTAAGGGCTTTGTAGGTGTTTCCTGCAATGATTAAAGCATTACCGGTGGAATTCCATACGTGCGGTTCTACGGCGTGGATATGCCCGTCGTTACTGTTATGTCCGTGGTCGTGGTCATCATTGTTGAGTATGAGGTCAATCCCTTTGGAGGTGTCGAACACTTGAATATGGGGGGTATTGTTCATCAAACGATCCATCCAGGTCTGTTCGAATCCGATGTATCCGATGCGGAAATAGGCTTTGCTGTCTCCCAGAGAAACAAGTTGTTGGGGGACAGGATCATAGGTTTCCGGGCTGGAACCTTTGGGGACCATGCTGACTACTTTAAATTTATCTCCGGCAATAGCTTCCGTGAAATAACGTTGCGGTTCCAGGGTGACGGTAATCACCGGCTTTGCTTCGTCATCGTTGCTTGCCTGGGAGGAGCGTCCTGTGCAGGCTGCTATCAGGAGGCAGGTACCAAGAAGGAAAAGTGTTCTCATATCTTTTAGTTGTTGTTTCATGATTTCTTCTGTTTCGGGGTTTCAATCTTATCTTGTTTCTACTCTTGTTTCCGGGCCCGTAATATTTCCCGTTTACCACCCGGAGGTCCGGGGAGACGTTCTACTGTGAATCCGGCTGTCTGCAACATTCGGCGTACTACACCTTTGGCGCAGTAAGTGGTCAGGATGCCGTCTCTATCTAATAAAACGTAGAGGCGGTTGAATAGTTCTTTGCGACCACATTTCCGGTTGCTTTTCCGGGGCGAAGGCGTCGAAGTAAATGAGGTTAAATGAAAGATTCAGGGCAGGTGATTCGGCGTTGGTTACGCTATCATTGATATTGCTCATTGTTCGTTCTCTGTTCTCAACCCATTTGTTTACGTCTGTCTCTACTTTCCGTAGGGTGAAGTGTGGCGTAAGCTGCACGTCTTTCTCCCAGGGCGATGTATGAAGCTGCTTAAACAATTCGATAGCCGGTTGCTGCCGGGCGGTCGTCGTTAATTGTTCATCATTGGAGATATATCCTAATTGCTCTATCGTCTGCCATTCCAGTGGATAGAGTTCCAATCCTGTATAGTGTATATTCCGTCTGCTTCTTTCTGCTTCTTCAAGGGTGAGCCAGGCGTTTAGCCCTGTCCCGAAGCCGATCTCAAGAATATGTGGAGTAGTGGCGGAAGAGGCTTTAAGTCCCATATCGATGAAAATATGTTGAGACTCCGTGCGTGCCCCTTTCGTTGAATGATAATGTTCATTCAATTCCGGAACAAACAGGGTAGCGCTCCCGTCGTCGGTTTTCTCAATAATCCTTTCCATCATACAATCTCTAATGCTTACTGTCTAACGTCTAATACTTTTTACCTGATATTTAAAAAAATCCTTATCCTGCTATAGCGTCCCAGGCACTTTCGAGTGCATACAGGAGAAGAATATAACGTATCAGTTTGCCGACAAACATGGAAACTATGGTGAGCCATGTGTTGCTTCGCATAAATCCCAGTGCAATGGCGATCACCTCGCCAATGGCAGGAAGAAAGGTGAAGAATGCCATCAATGCCCCTTTCCCTTGCAGGAATTTCACCATTTTGTCTACTTTCTCTTTCTTTTACCTTGAAATATTTCTCGATCCAACTGATTTTGCCCAGACGTCCCATGTAGTAGCAAGTCATTCCGCCTACTGTGTTGCCCAGAGTGGCGGATATCAGACAGGCTATCGGGGGCAGACCGAGTTTCACCAGTGCCACCAGTACCAGTTCGGAACTGAAAGGCACGATGCTCCCAGCCAGTAAAGCCGAGATGAATAATCCCGGGAGTCCCCATTCATTCTATGAGGAGTTGTATCGTTGAATCTATAAAAGCGTCCATATATTAAAAAGCGAATAAGAGGATGAGACCGACCAATGAAATGATGAAAAACACATTCGAACTTTTTACTATTGGTCAGTACAAAAGAAATGTCCGATCAGGATGCTGTTGCTTATGATAAGCAAAGGCAATAGGGCACTGCAATATATCGGTTGCAGGGCAATCAGCAGGAACAGGAAAATCGTCAGGTCTATCAGGAATTGGAGATAGGCGCGTGTGCGTATCTTATCCTCAAATCCGGCGGCGATGCAATGGACGGCACTGACGATGAACATCACCAACAGATAGCCGAGTATTGCCAGTTCCCAAGGCTGGAGGATTTGCAGGTTGAAGAATTCCCCGATAGTCAGTAGCTGATTGAAAGGGCGATAGAACAACTCCATCTCATTGTAGAAGAAGGCGTGTCCGAACAGCATCCAGTATGGCAGCATCCATCCGAGCAGCGCACCGCAGAAA
>VOFK01003870.1_pt1 | contig 22454 bp, 29 predicted proteins | sample 5384121 | NCBI WGS metagenome assembly VOFK01 (sample SAMN12384730, study PRJNA508395) | human gut metagenome | isolation source: healthy gut J | host: Homo sapiens | reverse complement strand
TCAAACTGATTTCAGTTCCGTATTGCTACGAAGGCAAAATTATGGGCGAAATTTGGGGATATGAAACCGACCGTCTATTCCAAGAAAGCGACTTTGATGGCAATAATGGTGAGGGACTAACCCTATTTGGTACTATGGTTCTAACACTCCCGAATCAGGATGCTTTGAATACAGCCAATTCATTCCATTACGGTCCGGGTGATGTCAAGTACAAAAGATCTAAAATGGTGATGGCAAGGTGGATTATGGGCAAGAACTAATCTTGATCATGGTGATATGAAAGTGATTGGTAATACAACTCCTCGCTATATCTTTGGCCTGCGTGCCGGTTTTACGTGAAAGATATTGATTTTAGTGCTTTCTTCCAAGGTGTGGTAAACGTGACTATTGGGGTACCGGTTCACTGGTGATTCCTTGTTTTACCAAAAAATGAGGCTTTGTATCAAAATCAGGTAACAAACTATTGGACTCCTGATAATCCTGATGCATTCTATCCTACTCCTCGTGATGCTGGTGCTAATAATCACAATGGTAATTGGCAACCTCAAACACGTTATCTGTTAAATATGGCTTATATGCGCTTTAAGAATTTGACAATAGGTTACACCCTACCTAAGCAATGGATACAAAAGATCTCTCTCACATCAGCACGTATATTTGTGAGTGGTGAGAATCTCTTTACTCTCGACAATCTTGATGTAACGATCGATCCTGAAATTCAACAAAAAATAGCGGTCAGGCATCTGATGAAGAGCTTCGGACGTACCTACCCCTACTTCCGTACATTCTCTTTTGGTATTCAAATTAAACTTTAAAAACTCTGATTATGAAAAAAATATTATTGGCTTCACTTATGTTATTAGGATTGGTGAGTTGTGATGATTTCCTCACTAAAGATCCTCTAACGTCTTTCCAAGACGATGACTTTTGGTGCAACGAAAACAATGTGCGAGGTTTCGCAATGGGCTATTATGCGGCACGTTTTCCCGGATATGGCAGTGGTGATAGCGGTGGTACCATGTCACAACGCCCGAAACTGAACGATGATTTCACTAATACTTCTCTCTCCGGATTTGCCGCCTATTGTAAAAAGGAGGCAGTTGGGGGAGTCATTTAAGTAACATTCGTCGTGACAATATTTTTTATTGATCGTGTAGAACGTGTTACAGAATGGAATGAAGAAACTGCAAATCATTGGCGTGGTATTGCCCGATTTTTTCGTGGATACGATTACGCTACTTTTGCCTCAATCTATAAGAATGTACCTTATTATGATCACGAATTAACCATAGATTCAGATGATCTTTTCCGCAAACAGGATGATGTATTCTATGTGATGGACAAGGTCCTGAAGATTATGAGTTTGCTTCAAAAACGTATTAGTAAGTGATACAAAAACGGGGCCCGATGGTCAGGTTATCACTCAGGGGGTCGTTGATGCTTTCATGAGTCGTGACATGCTATTGATGGGAACTAAATTGAAATACGATCCTGCTACAACTACAGAACAGATGGAACACGTTGCGAAATATTTGCAAGCAGCTAAGGATGCTGCTTGGAGAGATTATTTCATCAAATCGTTATAGTTTGTGCCCTAGCTTTCATGATCTTTTCTCAACAATTGATATCAGTCAGACAGCAGAGGTGAAACAGGAAATGATTCTTTGGCGTCAGTATGCAACTGGACAGGTGACTCATGCTATTATGACTTACGATCGCGATCTTACTGTCCAAGGCCAATCAGGCACTAAAGACCTAATTAATTCTTATCTCTGTCTTAACGGTATGCCAATTAATACAACAGCGGGTGTAAATCCTCAATTTAAAGGTGATAAGAGTGCTGATAATGAAATGTCCAATCGTGATCCTCGACTCAATCAGACTTTTAAGGATGACTTCTACGTACAGTATGGTGAATATCCGGGTTATGCACAAAGTGGTTATAAACGTTGGCTATTTTTAAACAAACAACATGAAGATGACTTAGAATCTACTCAAAGCTTCAATATTACTGATGCGCCTATTATCCGTTTGGGGGAAGTGATGCTTAATTATATTGAAGCAGCAGCTGAGTTGGAAACTTTAGGTAAATATACAGTAACACAAGAAGATGTTGATGCTACAATCAATAAATTGCGTACGCGTGCCAGGCTTTGGAGGAAAAACTGGCTAAACTGCAGATCATTGGTGGCCAACCTGCAGTAAACGGTGTCGTATTCGATGATGCCGATGCCGACCGGGATCCTGATGTTCCCTCTTTCTTATGGGAGATTCGTCGTGAACGTCGTGTAGAACTTGTATATCAAGGATTTCGTTTGAACGATTTGAAGCGATGGCGTAAAATTCACTATTTGAATTCTGATCTCTATCCTAAAAAAACGATCGGCTGTTGGTTGAAAAAAAGCGATCAATATAAGAATCTTATTTTATGTGATGAAAATGGTATAGTTATTTCCAATGCTGGTAATGCCAAAGGGAAGGTTATATCAAAGTATCTATGACTCCTCGTAATGCTGACAACGGCTATGTACTTGACCGTAATTATTGGGATTGTATTCCTTTATATGAGATCGACTATTACGAACGTAACGGAAGCCATCTTGAACAAAACCCCGGTTGGCCTCAAGGAGGTGCTGATGCAGAATAAATATTAGTTTAAATCTAACACAATAAAAAGAGATGAAACGTATATATAACATAGGGTTGTATATAGGAATGGTAGTACTTATTACTCTCTTTCCTATAAGTTGCGATGATGACGAGATAGACACAACTTGTCGGGTAACATTAGTCACCAATCAAAATCCTGGTAGCGAAGAGGATATTCTTCAGTTGACCGTTCAGGCGGGTGAATTTCTCAAAGAACCAGAAATGGTTCGTGAGGGTTTTGAATTCGCGGGCTGGTACACTGACCAAAGGCTTCGGCAAATAACACTAAAAAAGATGCGGAGATCAAATTCAAAAGCATGATTTGAAAACTACACCCATTTATTTATTTAGATGTAACTTTATATGGCCGTTGGGTAAAATAACTTTCTTTAAATACACTTCTGTTCCGCTATTTACTTGTAAGCAAATATGCGGACAGGATGAATTAAATACATAAAACAATTATGAAACGAAATATATTTTTGTTTTGTGCTGCTCTATTAGCAGCATCTGTATTTAAGCTTCCTGCTATCAAGACGATCATCAGCCGCCTATGGTTGAAGGAGGACATGTTGGCATAGATTTTGTTGTAGACAATAATAAAAGTGATTACTGATAATTTTTTAGGATTCGGTACACAATATAATAATAATCTTTACACCACACGTACATTTGAAAATGATGGGGTTTCTGAAGAGAATCTTCCTGATTTAGAGAAAAAAGTTTTTAGCTTTAGGGTCACAATATGTCCGCATATTCTTTGATAAAAAAAAAAATTGGGAGGGTGTATCTGGATATAATCCTGAATATAAGGCTTCTTTTATTCGTACTGTGGAATTAGCTCAAAAAAAACAGGTGCATTGGTAAATATAACATATTGGCATTCTTCTATACCGGAAGATATGGGCAGATTTGCTGATGAAATATATGACTTGATTGTTAATAAGGGTCTTACTTGCGTAAAACAAGTTACCATTCAGAATGAAGTTAACTCTACAAAAATTACACCTGATGAATATCGAGTTCTCTATTCTGTTTTTATTGATCGTCTAAAAGAACTGGGTATAAGAGATAAAATTCAGCTAGTTGGTGGTGATTTGGTTCAGGATAATCAAAAAAAACTGGTTTGAATATATGTCTACTAGTATGGCTACATTACTTGACGGTTATTCTTCACATATATATTGGGATTATTGGGACAAAGTCAAACCTGTTGATCGTTTAAGTGGTGTGGCTGATCTTTTTATCCAATATGCAAGGGCAGGGAATTAAACCCTGTTATATTACAGAATATGGCGTGAGAGGCGAAAAGTCTGGTGGTGCTTTCAATGATCCTGGTTATTTACGCGGAACAGATACTCCTATTGGTAGAACCAATGAATGTGCTTTTACGCCATGTCACATTTCATATCAATGCACTAAATTATGGTTTTGCCGGTTTGGTAAAATGGGATTGCTATAAAGCCAAATATGATAATGGAAATCAGTACTTTCCTGTAATAGGATCCGGTACCGATGGCTATCCTCTCTACCCTTCTTATTGGATGACTTGGGCTTTTACTCATTCATGCCAGCCTGGTTGGAAAGTATTAAGTGCAACTTCTGTTGTGCCTTCTGCACATAAACTTTGTGCTGCAATGAGCGATGGTGTTTCTAACTATACGATTTATGCTCAAACTACCGCCACTGTACAAACTCCGTTTGTAATATCAGGTATTCCTGCAAACAAAAAGTTTCGTGTATTAGCATGGAATGATGATTTAATGGGTGGTCTTACCGAACTAGAGCCTGTTACTTCAGATGCAGAGGGAGTAGTGCGTTTCAATGTGAAACCTGACGGCTATTATTACACTTACTACAATAGATTTCACTCTCCCTGAAGGATTGGAATAAATTAAGAGAAGGGAGTGTGGCGGAAATAATTCTTACCGCACTCTTTTTTTTTTTATTATAAAGTTATTATTACCTCTTTTGAATAAAAATGAAGCAGATGAATAAAACTTCAATATCTCTATTACTCTGTGCGGCTATGATGGTTGGTGATATTTTTTTTTGCGCAAGATTCCACTGTGCCTCGGGTATCAAAAAACTATTTTCCTGTATCGGTGCAATTCACCCCCGTTCCTTCGGGTAAAGGGTGGCGTGATGAGCGTCCTCCCTTGACTGACGAAAACAATGCGTGAAACCATTCATAATATTATTTTGCATGGATGTACACACTTGCTGCCGGTGAATTTTCCAATGGTGGTGCCAATTTAAAAGTTTTTTGACTATGCACAAAGTTTGGGCATGAAGATTGATTTCACTTCCAATGGCGTACAACTTTTCAAACGCAATGATCCTCCAAAGTATTGTGTTTATTCACCAGAATATCTTGACTCTGTGCGTACTCGTATTGAACCTGTATTGGGCAATGTTAAAAAAGTATCTAATCCTTTTTACTATATTTCCCTTTATGGATGAACCTTTCCATGCTGATACCACTTCATTCGATTTTCGTGAACCGGTAAAGAGGGCTTTCAAGAAACAATACGGCTATGCCATGCCTACATCGTATTCTGTTGCTAAACGTGAGCCTCGCAAACACTTGGATTTCATCAATTTTCAATCATCAACTTTTGTTGAAGCTTGGCGTAAAATCTATAAAGAAGTGAAACAATACGATAATCGTCCTTTGGTAGTAATGACTCATGATAGCCACAATACTATGGGTGGTGGTGTAAATTCCGACTCTAAATATGCGGTAGACGATGTATTCCACTGGGGAGGTGATTTTGTAGATATGTTCTTATATGATATATATCCTTACACAATGTTCGATTACCGTTACGGAGAGCCTTCGCAAATACGCAAACCGCGTATAAGCCAGATGCACTATACTATGGCTCAAATGCGTAACCTCACTACTACTTATGGGAAAAAACTAGGATTTTGGTTAGGTACATACAACAACGGGTGGTTTCGTCGCTATTTGAATAAAGAGATGCTTAGCCAATATTGGATGGAACGTGAATTGGCTTATACCGCCATTGCTGGTGGTAGTGATTTCATTATTACCGGCATCAACATCCCTTCCGATGCTCGTCACTGGGATGATTTTGGTCAGGCCATGCGCACCGTACAAAAAGTAGGTGGTGCTATATCCGAGTCACAAAAGCCCAAAGCCGTGCTTGTTTCCTCTTCCCTCGCACACAATATGTACAAATGCAGGAAGAATGCTTTAACGTTGGACAAACTTATGAACTTTTGTTTACGTGCTTTTGGTGAGCTTTTGATGTGATACATGAAGAGCAAATTACCGATGACAAAATGAATGGTTACGATATTTTTGGTTATGGCTGATGTGAAAATGCTACCTAGAGAAGTTGCCAAACATATAGCTGCATTTGTAAAACGAGGTGGTGTAGTTATTTCCGACTGTGTTCCTCAGAGTGATTCCTATTTTGCTCCTCTTGAAAGTATGAAAGAGCTCTTTGAGTGAAAGCCGCCGCTACCAACCGCGTAGAACAAAAAGGGACTTGGAATCCATTTTCTATGCTCCCCGCTAAATGGGCTTTCGTAAAAGAAGCACCTGCCGTACCCGTAAAAACATACGACCAGGCTCAAGGTAAGGCTTATAATCAGAACTTAAGTTTTCGTGTGATAACCCCTCGTAACTGTGTAGCTACTGATGCTCAAATAATAACTTCCCTGAAATCAGGTTTTCCCTTATTGCTTTCTCGCAAAGTAGGTAAAGGAAGTTGTTACCTCTTTGGTTTCTGCCTGCAGGATACCTATTTTCAGACTTGGATGGATAATGATATAACTTCGCGTACAGAACTACAACAGCTTATGCACGATGTATTTGCTTCAACCGGCATCGTTTCGCGTGTTTATTCATCCAATCCTGATATAGAGGCAGGTGTTCGTCTACACGGTAATGAAGCTTATTGCTTTATAATCAACCATGAAGCCGAAAATGCGATAACAGATGTTACTTTACGCGATTTAGGCTTCGAAGTAGGTCAGATCATGGATGTGGAGTGGGGGCGTACAGTCGATTTCGTCCGCACCCCTGATGGTGGTATACGTTTTACGATTATGGCTGTGGAAGGTACTCCCTACGGGTGTTACCCGCCTGCTTAAAAATCACCCCTAAAAAATAATGAACTATGTTTAATAAATTACGTATAGCAGTAGTCATATTTATCACGACCGTTATAGTAGGTGTGGTTACAGCCACACCTACCGGAATGGTACAAAAAGTGAATTAAACAAAGGTTGGCGCTTTCGTCAAGCTCGTTTACAGCAATGGCGTACAGCTACTGTACCAGGTGTAGTCCACACTGACCTATTGGATCATGGTTTGATAGAAGAACCTTTTTTTCGTCTGAATGAACGTTCTGTCCAATGGGTAGACAAAGAAGATTGGGTATACGAAACTACTTTTGATATTCCCGCTAAAATGTTGGGATATAAGAACTATCGTCTTGTATTTAACGGACTTGATACCTATGCTGATGTTGAGCTGAATGGAGAGAAAATACTTTCGGCAGATAATATGTTCCGTCGTTGGCCTGTAGATGTATCCCAGAAACTCAAAGAGAGGGGCAATGTACTTCAAATTTATTTCCATTCACCCATAAAAATAGATATACCTAAATGGGAAGCATTACCCTACCATTATGAGGCAGGTAATGATCAATCACAAAATGGTGGTCTGTTTGGCAAACAGGTTAGCATCTTTGCCCGCAAGGCAGGCTATCATTATGGTTGGGATTGGGGACCTCGTTTGGTAACATCAGGGATATGGCGTTCCGTAGTATTGAAAGTTGGAATGATGCGCGCATCGAAGATTTAGCTTTTCAAACCCAGCAACTCGGTAAACGTACAGCCCAAGTTGTTTGTGAGGTAGAAATAAATAGTGAAAAATCTGCGGATGAAGCAAATGTCTCAATATTCGATGAAAATACCAAAATGTTTGTGGGCAGTACTATTTGTGACTTAAAGCAAGGGATAAATCATATCAAAGTAAATTTTAAGCAACAATCCCCGCCTATGGTGGTGTAACGGTTTAGGTGAGCCCGAACTCTACGATTTTCGTGTAGAATTGTCTATTAACAATAAGTTAGTAGATAGTCGTAAACAAACTACTGGTATTCGTACTATTGAATTAGTTCGTGAAAATGACAAAGAGGGACAAAGTTTTTACTTCCGTCTCAATGGTGTACGGGTATTTGCTAAGGGAGCCAACTACATCCCTTCTGATAATTTTCTACCTCGGGTTACAATAGCTGATTATAAAAAGACCATTGACGACGCAGTAGCTGTACATATGAATATGCTACGCGTGTGGGGTGGTGGAATCTACGAAAACGATGAGTTCTACGACCTTTGTGACCGTAACGGACTACTTATTTGGCAAGATTTTATGTTTGCTTGTAGCCTCTATCCCGCTGAAGGTGAAATGCTCGAGAATATTCGCCTTGAAGCAATTGATAACGTAAAACGTATGCGCAATCATCCTTCATTGGCCGTATGGTGCGGTAATAATGAGAATCAAACGGCATGGTTCAGTTGGGGCTGGAAAGAGAATTATGAACGTCAAAATTAAAAAGCTTTATGCTGAAAAAATATGGAAGCAATATTGCGACCAATATTTTGATGTACTCGACAAAGTGGTAGATGAATATGCACTCAGTGTACCTTATACTCCTTCATCTCCTTTTTCGCAAACAAAGAGGTTGCACAGGAAAAGAACATTGGAGACCGCCACTTTTTGGGGGGTGTGGACCGGCGCTTTTCCCATCAGTGCCTATCGGGATGAACGTTCAAGATTCTTCAGTGAATATGGCTTCCAGTCATTCCCTGAAATACAGACTGTAAAACGTTATGCTCCCGAACAGGAAGATCAAGATATTTTGTCCGATGCCATGATGTGGCATCAGCGTGGTGGGAAGAATGCCAACGAACGAATATATAAACATCTGCTTAATGAATATCATGAACCAAAAGGCTTTGAAAACCTGCTCTATATGACTCAAATACTTCAGGCTGATGCTGTAAAAATAGCCATGGAAGCTCATCGTCGTGACAAGCCCTATTGTATGGGTACTTTATACTGGCAAATTAATGATTGTTGGCCGGTAGCCTCGTGGAGCAGTCGTGACTACTATGGTCGTTGGAAAGCACTGCATTACTTTGTAAAAATGCTTTTGATGACATCTTAGTATCGCCTGTAGAACGCAATGGTCGTTTGGAAGTATGGGTTATAAGTGATCGTCAACAACCGGTAAAAGGCAAACTTGAAATAATTATCTACGATATGAAAGGCAAGCGTGTAAATAACGTTACTCGTAATGTCCGACTCAAAGCAGATGAAAGTTTGAAGGTGACCGATCAAGTGGTAAAGGAACTAATTGGTAATTATGCTCCTGGTGATGTGGTGGTATATGCTGATTTTGTGGTACAAAATGAAAAGAAACATTATACCAACAATTGTTTCTTGGTAAAACAAAAAAAGAAATGAACTATCAAGAAGCCGTCATAGATCCGGTTATAGAGCCCAAAGAGTATGGTTTCCGCGTAACGCTGCGTACTAATACTTTTGCACGTGGGGTATTTATGGAGCTCAAAGGTCAAGATTATTTCTTTAATAAAAATTTCTTTGATCTATTTCCCGGTCATCCTGTGACACTTGAGGTTGAAACCAGTCTGTCTCCTCAGGAGTTCGAAAAACAACTCTGTATAAAAAAAACACTTAGAGATGCTTACAAATAATGTAATATATAGAATATCGCTTGTTGCAGCAGGTAGTACTTTTATTAGGAAGTTGTACAACCTCTACTAACTTTCAAAGAGTTGAAGCTAAATCATTTGGATGGAGTGAAACCGCGTAATGTGGTATTCATACTATCTGATGATCATCGTTATGATTATATGGGTTTTTTAGGAACGATACCTTGGCTTGAAACTCCCTGTATGGACAGAATGGCATGTGAGGGAGCGTACATCCAAAATGCGTTTGTTACTACTTCTCTCTCTTCACCCAGCCGCGCTTCTATCCTTACCGGCCTTTATTCACATACACATAAAGTAGTGGATAATAATGCTCCTTTACCCGATGGGCTGACTTTCTTTCCCGAATATTTACAAGCTGCTGGGTATGAAACTGCTTTCTTTGGTAAGTGGCACATGGGCAATGATACAGGTGAACCACAACCAGGGTTCACCCATTGGGAAGGTATACGCGGACAAGGTGTATATTGGAATCCCGAAATCAATATCAATGGCAAATGGAAAGAGTTTAAAGACAGTACCTATTTGGGAGATTTGCTTACTGATCACGCCATAGATTTCATTCGTGAACAAAAGAAAGCGATAAGCCTTTCTTTGTGTACTTGTCGCATAAAGGAGTTCACGACCCTTTCCAAGCACCTAAACGTTATGAAGGTTGCTATGCCAATAAAAAGTTCCTTTGCCTACTTCGTTTGAAAATCCTCACTATGGCATTACACCTACTCCTAACAAGTCTGTTCAGACCGGTAAACCACTTTCGGGTGTCGACTATTATGGCGAACAGATGAAGCCTGATTGGGTCAAAATGCAGCGCGAAAGCATGGCATGGTGTAGATTTTTGCTACAATGGCCGTCGCAATTGGGAAGAGGAAGTACGTAAGTATTGTGAAACTTTACGTGCTGTAGACGAAAGTATCGGTCGTGTAATAGACAGCCTGCAGGAAATGGGACTAGATGAAAATACTGTTGTTATCTATATGGGCGACAATGGCTTCTGTTGGGGGGAAACATGGTTTGATAGATAAACGCCAATTTTATGAAGCATCGGTACGTGTACCGATGTTGATACGTGCTCCAGGATTATTCCCTGCAGGACAGGGTTTTAAAAATCCATGGTGCAAAATGTAGATATCGCCCCCCCACCATATTATCGTGCGCAGGATTAGATAAACCCGCACAAATGGTAGGTGAATCATATATCCCTTTGCTGCAAGGTAAGGAGATACCTTGGCGTAATCGTATATTCTATGAATATTACTGGGAGCATGAATATCCGCAAACTCCTACCATGCATGGCGTACGTACCGATAATTATAAATATATCCCGCTATCATGGCATATGGGACACCAATGAATTTTATGATTTAAACGAAGATCTAATGAGTTACAGAATCGAATAGCAGATCCTGAATATCAGGATATAATCAAAAACAACTCGATGCTGATCTTTATGACTGGTTAGAAACGACTAATGGAATGTCTATTCCTCTGAAACGAACTGTACGCCCCATAATGACCATCGTAATGAGGGTAATTACTAAAACTAAATTCATATGAAAAAAATATTCGATTTATACCATACTCTGTTTATTTCTACTGCTATCACTTTCTATACAGGCTCAGCAGAAATGTAAGGCGTATCGTCCTTTCCCTTTCAGTCTGCAATATTTTTTGAAATTGCCGAAGATAAGGAATTATTTCCCTCTACGCTCGACGATTTGCGTGCACATGGCGTAAGTAATCTATGGATACGTGATTGTAAAAGTCCAAAGAGCAATGATATAGTGAAGCGTTTCCAAATGGAAGGTTTTAAAATAGACTTTTATGACACATGGGCATGAGAACTTTACTCGTGATGAAGTGCCAAAAGTAAGCGTATACGATCCGAAGTACGAAGAAGTGGTACGCGGAAATGTAAAGAATGGTTTGGCACAATTGTCCCAAATAGCACATCCTGACTATGTATTTCCCTATATAGACGAACCATTTCATCGCAAGCCCTTTTTAGATTATTCGGCAGCGACTCGTGCCGAGTTCAAGCGTCAATATGGTTATGCTATGCCAAAAAGTTTTAAAGAAGCCTGTAAAAATTCTCGTATACAACTGGACTTCTTGAATTTTCAATCACTTATTTTTTCGGGATGGCTGGATGAAAACTGCCAAAAATCGTACATGAGTTTTGATCCTCGTGTAAAGATTGCCATCACTCATGACAGTCATAACGTATATGGAGGCGGAGTAAACTCAAATAGCCAAATGGCTATGGATGACGTATTCTACTGGGGCGGTGACTATGCTGATCTTTTTGTTTACGATATCTATCCTTATCTGACTTTTGATTACCGTTATGGGGAAACCGGTGTATATCGTAAACCTCGTATGAGTCAGTTGCATTATACTATGGCACAACTTCGAAACATGACTACCACTTATGGTAAAAAAATGGGATTTTGGGTAGGTACTTATAATAAAGCCTTTGGTTTGTACGTTTCGTGGAAAAAGAACGCGCTGAACAATTTTGGTCAGAACGTGAAGTACTCTATACGGCCATTGCAGGAGGAGCAGATTATATTATTTCTCCCTCTGACTACATGGGACATACAACTTACCTGTAGATCAAAAACCATTGGGATGAATATGGCAGAGGAATGCGTATCATTCAAAAAAGAAGGTGCAGCCATTACCGATGCTCCTAAAGTGAAAGCCAATGCTTGCTTCCTTTTTCCCCCGTACTCAATATCTGCTTACTCAGGAGGAATACTATAATGTAGGCCTGTCTTATGAACTGTTCCTGCGTTCTTTGGTGAACTTGATATTTTACATGAAAACCAAATTACTGATGATACCTTAAACGGTTATCAAGAACTTTGGTATTGTGCGATGTAACATTACTACCGGAAAAGGTGGCTGAACATATCGTCCGTTTTGTAAAGAATGGCGGTACTGTGATAGCTGACTGTGTACCTCAGGCGAACGAAAACAAAAAAAACTTCTTCTATTATGAATCGTTTGTTCGGCGTTGATAAATGTCTCTATTCAACGGTAAAACGTGAAGGGTCAGTGGGTACCTTTGTGAACCTGCCTGCTAAATACTCATTCCCACCCGTAAACGGTGTGACCGATACAAACTATCTGTTTGATACTTGAATGCGATGCAAATAGTATCACCTCGTACTTGCAAGGCAACCGAAGCGACCATAAATGGATATTCAAAAAAAATGGTATCCCCATGATACTGACCAACAAAGTTGGAAAAGGTAATGTCATACTCTTTGGATTCTGTATGCAGGATACTTATTTCCAAGCTTTTGCAAAACGGACGATGAGACTACACTCAATGCTCTTTATACTCAAGTACATAATGTCTTTGCTGAAAATGGAATTATATCTCATATATATTCCTCCAATCCAGAAATAGAAGCGGGATTGCGTTCGTCAAGTGAAACAACCTATCTGTTCGTCATTAATCACGAAACGCGAAATGATAATAGCCAAATATTTCTGCGCCAGTTACTCGGTAAGGTAGCTAAGGTTATTGATGTAAAACCGGTTTTGTCCTATAGATTACATATGCAAGTCTAATGGTATTGATATAGATGTGAATGTGCCATTTGGAAAAAACGCAACTAATTAAAATAACTTATCAAAAATAATAACCAATAAATTATTATATTATGAAAACTAAGACCTTTTTGTTAGGCTTGTCTGCTTTTATTATTAGGCAGTATTTCCATTCTATCATGCAGTGATGATGATAAAAGAAATAGTGAGTGGTGGCAAAAAAACAACCCCTAAATTAGGGTGCTGTTGTAGTGACAGAGACTTCTATTACAAAAAGCAGCTACTGTAATAGCTGAATTAATTGATTGGGGGGAGCAGAACCCAATTCTTCAAATTTGTTGGTCCACTACCCCTAATCCTTCAGTGGAGCAACAAACTAAAGTGAAAATTGATATGTCCGAACCAGGAAACTATGAATACAATATTAAAGGTTTGCTTCCTGAAACTAAATATTATGTTCGTAGTTTCGCACGTAATGCACGCGGTTTAGTTTACAGTGAGCAACTTGAATTTGAAACAAAACCTGAATCGCCTGATATGATGGATTATGTAGAAGTAGGTAATCCAGAGTTAATAGGTGAACCTGGTAAAGTGAATGCAAAATCTAGCGTCCACTATTATTAGTAATGGTGGAGGGACGCTCAAACGTGCCGGATTTGTAATCTCAGAACATACTCAACCCACTGTTGAAGATAAGATGTATGAATTATCTCCTGCCAAAATAGGAAACTTTGAACTAACCATTTCTTCACTTCTCTCTGGTACTACGTATTATGTACGTACCTTTGGTGAAAATGTAAAGGGAATTGTATATAGTAGTGAAGAACTTTCATTCACAACACAAGAGGCCGATATGTCCTTGAAGGGAAATTGTGGTAATCTGTTAATTGGTGGCACTGTTGAAGTTCCTATAGGAACTCCCGGTAATTTAAACGATAAAGCTGAAGAAAATTATAGAAAGAGAATATAATGTTGTACAAATACCTTGCTACCCAATAGCCTGGAATAGCTGAGTACCCTAGAAGATATGAACTTAGATGCACAACGCCAATATGTAGATTGGTGTCAAGAACGTGGCATCAAGACAATTGGACATTTTTTACTAGCAGGCCCCTCAAACTTACTATCCTGACTGGTTTCTTAATAAAACTTGGTCTACTGAAGAATTAGAAACTGCTCTAGAGAACAGAATAAAGGTCGTAATTGAAAAAAATGGTGGTGACAAGGTAGATATGTGGACAGTGGTGAATGAATCTTTTGAACAAAGGAGTCTACGAGACTTGTAAGTGGAGCGCTTTAGGTACAGAGAACTCATTATCTGAGGTAAAGCATTTGTCCCTATTTATATTACAAAAAGCTTTTGAATACGCTAAAAAATATGCTCCTAATGCAGAGCCTTATATTATGAACGTAACTTTTGATGTCCATGCAAACAGACAAAAATGCTGTTGAATTCGAAAACTGGCCCTACATTTGAAAGAAAAAAGGATTGTGTACGACTGTTGGAGTACGAGCCACCAGATTCAAAGCAGCAGCCGGATTTAATAATCCTGAAACGATGGCAGGTTGAAGGCACAACTGACAAATCATATAAAAATGGTTTAAAGATAACGGTTTTAAAATTATTATTAATGAAGTTTCCATCTCTAAAGCTAAAAAGCAAACAGATCCCGCTTTTACTGCCGCTGAATTGGATTGCCAGAAACGAGCTTATGTAAAAATTTATGCAGACTGCCATTGATGCCGGTGCCGATGGAATGCTCTTTTTGGGGACTTGGGGATGGTTATAACTCGTACCGTCAATGGGATGAATGTAATTTATACGACCATAATCGCGATCGTAAACCTGCATTCGACGGCGTACTTGAAGTGTTAATGCAGAAATTTCCTGTAACAGAGTAAAAATATAAATTACAGAGAATATGAAAATACTGTGTAAATCAGCATTATTTTTTTGTTAGCAGCAGTCATACCTTTAACAGGTATGGCTACTGCTACTAATATAGAGCGCATACGATGAATATCTGAAGAATCCGCTTGGAATTGATGTGGCAACTCCTCGTTTCACTTGGGAAATCTCAGCTGACCATAATGGTAAACAAACAGCTTTGCCGACTAAATGTGGCCACCAGTCCACAACTGTTAAAATGCGGTAAAAGGCGATATATGGAAATCTGGGCGAGTTAATACTGATATCTCCCGCATGGTTTATCAAGGTCCGGCTTTACAAGCACACACCCGCTATTATTGGCAGGTGGAAGTGTGGAGTAACGGCCGTAAACTAACGTCTGAAGTTGCTAGTTTTGAAACGGCTAAACTTTCCATAACCGATTGGCACGATGCCAAATGGATTAGTGATACATTCGATAAAGAATTTCGTAAGGCTCCTTTACTCCGTAAGAGTATCAGCCTAGAAGAAAAGAATATAAAAAATGCTCGTCTCTATGTATCAGGTGTAGGTTACTACGAATTCTTCATTAATGGTGCTCATGTGAGTGACCGCAAACTGGAACCGGGGTATACGCACTTCGATAAGCGTGTGCTTTATTCCACTTATGACGTGACCTCTATGTTGCAGCATGGCGAAAACGTATTGGCAGCCGAATTGGGCAATGGTTGGCTCAATATACAATCTCTATCTGTATGGGAATTTGAAAAAGCTCGATGGCGCATGCGTCCCCGTATGATAGCAGAGCTACGCATTACTTACAATGATGGTACTGTACAAACCATTCCTACTGACCGTACATGGAAAACAAACAGTGGTGCCTGTTCTTTCAACAACCTGTATAGTGGCGAGGTATACGATGCTCGTTTGGTACATAAGGGATGGACAACACCTGGTTTTGACGACAAAAAGTGGATGCCTGCTATAGAGGTGGAAGCCCCTGCTAAGATACTTACTTCCCAGCAAATGCCTCCTATTCGTGTAGTACGCGAAGTAAAAACCTGTCAGTATGAGAAAGATTGATGACTATACTTATAATGTATGATATGGGTGAGAACATGACTGGGGTATGCCGTATCCAAGTGCAAGGCCCAACCGGTACGTGTGTCACATTAGCACATGGTGAACTGATACATGATGATGGTACCTTAAATCAAGGTAATATTGAAATCTACTTTAAACGTGAAAAGAATGGTTTACCTCAACATGTCGATCCTTTTGAACGTATACAAACCGACACTTATTTTTTGAGCGGTAATGGTATGGAAACCTATGAACCTAGATTTACCTATCATGGTTTCCGCTATGTAGAGGTTACCAGTACCCGTCCGTTGACACTAACTCAAGAGAGTCTTACTGGGCTATGTATGCATACCGATGTAGAGTCTGTAGGAAATTTCGCTTGTTCTAATGAAATATTAAATAAACTGGTGGAAGCCAGTTGTAATTCATATTTAGGAAATCTGTTCAGTATTCCTACGGATTGTCCACAACGTGAAAAGAATGGATGGACGGCCGATGGTTACGTCGGTATGGACTACGGCTTACTTTTTTATGACGGCATTACTGTATATGAAAAATGGATGAACGATTTCATCGACAATCAACGTGAGCGTGGTGATCTTTCTGGCATTATACCAAGTTCAGGTTGGGGGTATGCCGATTGATAGGGCCAGTATGGGATGCCGCTCTTTTTATCATCCCAAACAATCTGTATAAATATTACGGTGACACTCGTGCCATAGAAAAAATGTGGGACACTTGTGTACGCTACTTACAGTACCTTGAAACTCGTGAAAAAGATGGTAAGCTGACTTATGGCATTGGAGACTGGGTATTCTACAAGGCAAAAACCGATACACACTTCACTTCCACTGCTTTCTATTGGCTGGATAACGTATTAATGGCTAAATTTGCTGATCTTACAGGGCATGATGGTACTAAGTATCGTGCCAAAAGCTCGATAATCTGAAAGAGCTCATTAACAACGAATGGTTCGATGCTGAAAAAAAAATGTACGCTAATGGTACGCAAGCAGAAACCAATCGGTGGGGCTGGCGCTAGGATTAGTCCCCTCGAAGAGCATGCGCAAGCCGTAGCTGATAATTTGGTACGTATGATCCGCGATAATGGTCATCAATTAGACTTTGAATGCTGGGGGAGTAAGTTTGTACCTGCCATGTTAGTTAAATATGGCTATGCTGATGATGCTTATAAAATGATAATTCGCCCTGAAGCTCCTTCTTGGGCCAATTGGATACATCGTGGCCTTACCACACTACCCGAAACCTGGGTTTTAGATAAAGACTTTAAAGACGCATCGCTCAATCACGCGTTCTTAGGTGATATATCTGCCTGATGATGAATAGTTTGGCAGGCATCAACCCTAATCCTAAGAAACCGGGGTCTTGCAGGTATCATCATCCGTCCGCAATTTATAAAGGGCATATCATGGGCCAAAGGAGAATACCGTTCCGTTCGTGGACTTATTCGTAGCGAATGGAAACGAGAAGGCAATCAGATTGAACTTAACATCATTATACCAGCTAATACCGAAGCCTGAATTACAGCTAAGAGATAAGTCCGTGGCTCTGAAAACGGGCAAAAACCAATTAACAATTAATCTATAATGAAAACAAAAACATTAGGCGTTACCGCCCTTATATGCTTGTGCAGTTTCAATACAGTCTTGTGGTGACGGCATACCCGCATATAAGAACCCTCGACAATCCTGTAGAAGTACGTGTCGCAGATTTGTTGAAACGTATGACACTGGAAGAGAAAATAGCTCAAATGCAAGATCTAAAGTTCAAAAGACTTCTCCGTAGACGGAAAAGTAGATACAGTAAAAATGGACTCTGTACTCAAAGGTATGAGTTATGCCTCTGTATTCGGTTCAAGACTCAGCGTGGAACAGATGCAGGAGAGTATGTTTGCGATTAATAAATATATGGCTGAACACAATCGTCTTGGCATCCCCGTATTAGGTGAAGCCGAATCATTGCATGGATTAATCCATGACGGCGCCACTATTTTTCCACAATCCATTGCACTTTCCAGTACATTTAATCCCGACATTACTCATCGTGTAGCAACTGTCATTGCGCAAGAAGCGAAAGCCACAGGGGTAGACCAAGTTCTCACCAGTACTGACCTTGCTCGTGAGCTACGTTGGGGGCGGGTAGAAGAAACTTATGGGGGAAGATCCCTATTTAGTCGGACGTATGGGAGTCGCCTATGTATCAGCTTTCAATAAAGAGGGTGTAATGACTACCCTGAAACAGTTCTTAGCTCATGGCTCTCCTACCGGTGGTTTTAAACTTGGCTTCTGTAACCGGTTGTGAACGTGATCTCCGCTCATTGTATCTCAAACCTTTCCAAGATGTCATGTGAAGCCATGCCTTATAGCGTAATGAATTCTTATAATTCATACGAATCAGTCCCTGTTGCAGCCTCTCATTGATTCTTGACGATATTCTTCGTGGTGAAATGGGCTTTAAAGGATATATTTCTTCTGACTGGGGCTCTGTAGAAATGCTTCGTAGTCTTCACCATGCAGCAAAAGATAAAGCCGATGCTGCTCGTCAGGCAGTGATTGCTGGTGTGGATGTAGAAGTGGATGGTGATTGCTATGAAACGTTGGACAGCCTAGTACGTAGTGGAGTACTACCCGAAAAAGAAATTGACAAATGTGTATCGCGCGTACTAACTGCAAAATTTGCTATGGGGCTTTTCGATAAAGACTATACAAAACGTGCCAATCTTTCCCAAACGGTACATACTCCTGAGGCTGTCGAACTGGCTTTGGAAGGCCTGCTCGCGAATCAGCTATCTTAGTAAAGAACGAGAATAGTTTACTTCCACTCGATGCAAATAAACTTCGTTCGGTCGCTGTAATCGGTCCCAATGCCGCCCAGGTACAGTTTGGTGACTATATGTGGACCAATAGTAATGAATATGGCATCACTCCTCTGCAAGGCATCAAGCCGTCACCCAAGGCAAGGTAAAGATTAATTATGCTAAAGGCTGTGAAATCCACACGCAAGACCGTAGTGGATTTAGTCAGGCTGTAACTGCAGCCCGCAATAGCGATGTGGCTCTGCTCTTTGTTGGTGCAATGAGCGGTTCTCCCGACGCCCCTGGCCCAATTCTGTAAGTGGTGAGAGTTTTGATCTTTCTGATATCAGCCTTCCTGGCTGTCAAGAAGCCCTCATCCGAGCAGTGAAAGCTACTGGTAAGCCCACCATAGTGGTACTTGTAGCAGGTAAGCCTTTGCCATGCCTTGGGTAAAAGATAACTGTGAAGCTTCGTAATAGTACAATGGTATGGAGGCGAACAAGAAGGTAGAGCTATTGCTGAAATATTGTTTGGAGAGAGGTTAATCCTAGTGGGTCGTCTGAATGTCTCATTTCCACAAAGTACCGGGCATCTGCCTGTATTTTATAACTATTATCCTTCCGACAAGGGATTCTATCACGATCATGGTACTCTTGAAAAGCCAGGACGCGACTACGTATTCTCCAGTCCCGATCCTGTATGGGCATTTGGACATGGCTTAAGTTACACAACTTTTAAATATAAGTCAATGCAAATATCCAATAAAAAGAATTCACTGCTGATGACACTTGTTGAGATCACAGTAGAAGTAGCCAATACAGGAAAAACGTGACGGTAAAGAAGTAGTTCAACTTTATGTGAATGACATAGTTAGTTCTGTAGTAACTCCTGGTAAAGGAATTACGGCGCTTTGAAAAAGTGTTTATCCCTGCTGGTGAAACTCGAACTGTTAAATTCAATCTACCTATAAAAAGAACTGGCTCTATGGAACGCTGATATGAAAGAAGTGGTAGAGCCCGGAGACTTTGAATTACAAGTAGGTGCGGCATCCGATGATATTCACCTGACTGAAGTCATTACTGTGAAATAACAGTCTAATAAAAATTATTAACAGAAAGCAAAATTAATTATTATGAAGACCTCTATTTTTTTTTTAATACGTTACTTATAGCATCCTCTTTATCTATCTCTCAAGCCCAAACGACTAATTCCCCTATTGTAGATGAAGATGGTATTTTGAACATTGTAGATAAACCTTTTGATGTAAATCGATTCGTGATTGGCCGCGATTTCCATGAAAACAAGTTTTCCGATCAGAATAAGGGTTTGCAAGGTATGGCAGACTGTTATTTTAATATGTCGGACGCTTCAGATGGGACCAAACAAAAAAACTTTAAACTTTGCAAGAAATTAGGGTTGAATACTGTAGTATCAGCTGAAGGTCGCCACTTGACAGGTAAAGACTGGATGGCAATGAGTGATGAAGATATTGATGCTTATGTAAAGAAAATGATTGAAGATGGTGGAAAAAGTGATGCAATTGTTGGCTATCACATCTGTGACGAACCTTCATCTTTGGCATTTCCTAAGTTAGCAAAAAAGCCGTAGAAAGTTTCGTGCGCAAATATGCTCCCGGAAAAATGGCTACTATCAATCTTTATCCCAACTATGCTACTTTATGGACACACACTTGACCAAGTAAAATCACAACTCGGTACTCGCACTTACAAGGAATATTTAGAACAGGCAGCTACAGTAATCAAACCTGATATGATATCATATGACAACTACATGATTCAATACTCAATGGATCAATCGGACCCTAAACGTACTGCTCAATATTACTCAAATATTTTGGATGTACGTGAAGTTTCCTTGAAATATGGAATTCCATGGTGGAATGTGGCATCAGGTAACCAAATACGCCATTATACTGTGATACCTACTATGGCTAACTTTTGCTACTGCAAAACCTTTATACTTCACCAGCTGCCGGTGCAGGTGGTATCCGCTGGTTTACTTATTGGAAAGGTGGTTATGGTTATACTCCTATCGATGGTGAAGGCCGCAAAACCCAAACCTGGCATTATTTACGTGAAGTTAACCGCCAACTTTCCATTCTAGGCCCCTATCATGAAAACTTTAAAATCAACAGGTGTCTATTTTACCAATGATTTTGCGGGTAAAGATGTTCCACAGCCTTCCCGGTGAGCATGTAAAAAGCATAAAATGTGATGAACCTTTAATGGTAGGTGAGTTCCTCAGTAAAAAGGGGAAACCGCTATTATGATAGTAAACCTGAGTTTGGAACGTTCTGCACGCTTCATTGTGAACACCGCTATTAATGATGAGCGGCTGTTTGTTGTGAATACTGGTGAACAGAAACCATATTTCGAAGAAATCAATAATATCAAACTAAAGTCTACTTCTATGTTAGGAGGTTCAAAAGAACAACTCGACATGGCTAAAAGAACGTGCCTATTGGTTGCCCGCAGGTGGTGGCGTATTGATAAAATGTAGCGGACAAACACACCAAGATTAATGAACTAAAGATAAATATTTACTTACTTTAGCCATTACTAAAATTTAACAGGAGAGAAATAAAAATTGAAGTAGTTTCTCTCTCCTATTTTTGTATTAAAAAAATATTGTAAAAAGTTTTTATCTTTATATTTCTCTGATGCTTATGTAATATTTCAAATGAAATATCTTTAACTTGCTGAAAAGATTGACTCTCCAAAGGAATATAGGAGAAGTATTAGAATATCAGGAGAAACTAGGGAGAACCTGTCAAAACCGAGATATTTTTGCAAAAAATAACAAGGAAATCATTGATTTTAAAATTGTCATCACTGTAAGAATTAGCCGTCTGATTAATATTAACTCCGGCAGATGTTTCGGATTTACCATTCATAGAGACAGTCAAAGCTTACATCAGTTACATGCGGGCGGTAACTTAGCTGCATCAAACATTCGTAATCTGAATGTCCCAGTTACGAAGTCTATCTAATAGATTATGGATGCGGCAAATTTAACAAAAAAAGTACACATTATGGAATAATGTTCATGATCTCCGTTCGCGAGGTCTTAACATAACAAGGACGGCGCAACGTCTTGGCATCTCTCGTGATACTGTCAGGCATCTTCAGCATTTGAGTTCAGAAGAACTTTTTCCAGAAATGCCGGGGCATACGTCAATGTAAACTTCATGCCTATGAGCAGGAAGTCGTATCCCTTCTCACCTGTTTTTCCTTCCATTTCCAGCAGTCGTCCATGACTATTTGAAAGAACATCATCCGGCCTTTCAAAAGTCTGCGAAAAGACTGTGCATAATTACGTGCAATTCATTCCGGAAGAAATACCATATTCTTTCGACAAGATAAGCAGGTTCCGCCGTTTTGAGGGGAATCCGATTTTCATATACCTATCCTTTAACACAACAATATTATACATTATCATATATGAATACCCTTAAAGAGCACAGACGGAACAAACCATTCCCTTTCAAGACGCTGCAAGGAAAGTGCACCACGTCCCTATTATGAGATAAGCATATGCAATTTTCGGACATGAAAATCAGACGGCTCATGCGTAAGTACGGTTTCGGAGGATACAGCATCTACCGGAAGCCCAAACGAGGCTCTCCATCAAGAGCAATACGTGTAACTGAACGAAGTTTGAG
>VOFK01004015.1_pt1 | contig 22455 bp, 24 predicted proteins | sample 5384121 | NCBI WGS metagenome assembly VOFK01 (sample SAMN12384730, study PRJNA508395) | human gut metagenome | isolation source: healthy gut J | host: Homo sapiens | reverse complement strand
GATTGCTGCTGTGGAATTCCTTGATGAACGAAGCCCGCTGGCGGCCGTCTGACCCGCGAGTTCCCGTGGAGCGCGCGACCAATGTTCTGTTCGTAAAGAACGAGGAGAACGTGCCACAGCGTTACGAGCACCCGCTCAAGCTGGTCGATATGACAACAAGCGCTGGGGCTTCAAAAAGCGGGCAAAATGCGTGTGCCGCAGGCCCGCCAAGAAAAAGAACCGCCGGGAGGCTTCCAGGATTTTTCGCCTCGTAAGCAAAAGCTGCAGCGCCATTTAGTAACGCAAGGAAAATGCAGGAAGTCATGGAGTGCAGTGCGCGTCATGTTGAGCGCGGGCTGCCCAAGGTACTGCCCTTTTTTTCGTATAATCGGCGCGATTCTGCAAACGCGCTGTCGAGGTGACTGTTATGACAACGACGAGACCTTCCGCTACGATCCCACGCCCATGAACCACGCATTCCCCCGGCCAGCCGGGATCGCTTCGACATGGTCAACCAGTACGGCACGCAAGCAACATCCAGAAAAGACCGCTGATACCGACAACCCCTACCCCAAGTTATCGCCCAGGGCCTCCTGTTGGCAAAAGTCGGCCACTTCGCCCGTCGCGGCAGCGATGCAATGACCTGACAGGAGTCGAAAAAGAAAAAAAAAGTGACCCGCCGCCGCAGACCAAAAAGCTCCCCTCATCGAGGGAGCCCGATCCATTCCCAACGCCTTTTTCCTGGGGTGAAAGGCATTTGCCTAAATACATGAAAATGTTCCCCGCAAAAAGGTGCAGTGTCAGACTGCACCTTTGGGGGAACTTTTATCCATCGTTTCCCACACGTCGGGGCGGTAGCCGGTGGTGGCTTGTTTGCCGTTGCGGACGATGGGGGGTCTTCATGAGCTCGGGGTGGTCGAAGAGCTTGCTCTTCCTTTGGCGCGCTTGTCGTCCATGTAGCGCATGAGGTCGATCTCGGGGCTTATGTCCCAGTCGATCAGTGCGTGCGACGCCGCCGACGGCGCAGGATCGCTGTCAAACTCCGCCGCCGGACAGGCCGAAGCGCAGCAGGTCGACCGACTGGAATTTGATCCGCCGCTCGCTTGAACCACCGCTCGGCCTTTTCGTGTCGAAAAATTTTTTCTTCCGAATATTCATCGTATTTCCTCTGCGTTTGGGTCTCAGCCGCCGCTCGAACCCATGCGTCGTCGCTTTTCCCAGCGGGCCGTGACCGTCAGATCCCGCGTCGCGCGCAGGTCGGTCAGCAGCGTCCGTCTTCGGTACCAGAAGGAGGAAGATCTCGCCGTCGTCGGAGGTCGCCTCGCCGGGTCAGGCGCTGCCCGCCTCATAGGCGATGTCGCGCGCGCGCGGTCCGCCCTTTCTCCGTCTGCTCGGAAGTGACCGAGTAGAAGCCGGTCGCCCGCCCGAGTAATCGCCGCCGTAGAGGAAGACGTTGATCTCCGATGCGGCGGGCAACGAGGCCGTCATGGATGCCGTCACGCCGTTCGACTTGACGTGGCACCAGATGCCGATGGCGGAGGGCCAGCTCGTTATTGCTGGCGTGTACCATTCTTCAGAGCAGTGGCGAGCGCGCTTCTTCTATCCATCGGAGCCGATGCGTTGTAGGTCAGGCTGATCAGGGCGTCATACTGGTTATCACGGAGCGTGATGTAGTTTTCCTGCAGGAACTTTATTGTCCGCTTTTTCTCAAAGCCCTCGCAGCACTTCGGCAGCAGGATGTCCGCTCTGCGCCTGGTGATGCCAGTTGGGGTATTCGTCTCCGCAGGCGCGCCGACAGGGAATACGGAATAACCGGTCAGGCCGTGGCGCGGAAGTTTTCCTGACGGAGCAGCGCGTCATTCGTTTCGGTCGTGCGCAGCTTTGATCCGTGAAAAATGTCAAGATCCGTATCAGTTGTCCGCAGGCAAAGACGGCTCGCGGCTTTCTGGTAGATGCGGTTTACGATCGCAGCGATCTCCGGGGGAGGCATGGACGCGCCTTTCGGGCGATAGGTCCTGTAGCCGCCGACGATCCGGCGGCGCAGAGCGCCTCGACGTGGGCTGTCGGTGCCGGTAAGGTGCCGTAGGTCCCGGGGTCGGAAAGGCCCAGCGCTGGCCGCGAGCTTGGCGACCAGCCCGCGCGTCATATTGACGTCCAGGTCGGAAATCGTCCTTCGCGCGGGTCAAAAAAAGCCCTGCCGATGGCAAAATTCAGACAGCCGCGTACCAGTGGGACGCGCGGCGGGCCTGGCTCTCGATAGCCCGCGGCCGCGTGATCATCTTACGCCTGCCGGTCGTGACCGGTGGGCGGTAGGTCCTGGCGGCCGCCGCCGCCGATCACGGGACTCGGCGAGCGTCATCACGTCGGTATAGAACCAGCTGTCTTCCGGCACGTCGGAGAAAGAGACGTCGTACGCGACGCTGGCTATGCCCACCACGAGCAGCGCCAGCAGCAGCATGGTGCGAAGTTTGGCTTTCTGGCCAATAATTTCAATTTCTTCGGATCGCAATCAGATGTAGTATATCAGATTTGATTACAAATTGCAACCTTTTTGTGTGCCGGGTGGCACGCTCAGTGCTCCAGCCAGTCGAGAGAATGTCCCGATAGACTCGGCCTTTGCTGAGCAGCCCGCGGCCCTCGGGAGGAGCTGGATGGTGACTCTGGCGCCGCTGCGCTTGAACGCGTCGATGCAGCACGCCCTTGGCCATACCGCCGACCGGTCCTGCTGCCGGAGACGAAGAGCAGCGGCAGCTGCTTATTCATCTTATCGAGGTTTTCCGGCTGCTCATCTCCACGCCCGTCGTGAAGATCGCGCGCGCTGAGGCCGACCGTCGAGCCGGAAGGGCTTCTGTTGTAGCTGCCGAACATCAGCTTCGTGACGAGCTTGCTCGTGCTCGTCTCACCGACGTGCGCGCCTGCAGACGAGCTTGCCGAGGCGGACCTTGGTCGGGTCTTCCCAGCCGGTGCCGGAGATGACGGCCTTGTCCACCGCGTCCGGGTAGGTGTAGAGATACGTGCGCAGCAGGAACGAGCCCATGCTGCCGAGGATTTGAAGTACGGCAGGACCGGGTACTGCGCAGCGATCTCGTCGTGCAGGCGCTTTTCATCCTCCACGGCCGAGAGCCAGCCGCCGGAGAAATAGCCCTTCACGCCGTTTTCCACCGAACCGCCGTGGCCCATGTGGTCATCCGCGGCGACGACATAGCCGTGCGCATTCAGAAAACGCGCGAATTCGTCATACCGTCCGATATGCTCGGCAATGCCGTGAATGAGCTGGACGACGGCCTTCGGCTCGCCCTCCGGCGTCCAGATCGCGCAGTGCAGGCGGCCGCCGCCGCAGGAATCGAGATAAAATTCTTTCATAAAGAACGCTCCTTTCGAATTGGTCGCATTGATTTTCACTTGTAAAATTTGTTTTCCGCGCCAGTTGACTTCAGCAACTCTGTGGAATACAATTCATATAGAACCAGATCGTTGCAGAATGATAGGCATTTGGAAGCCTATTGTTCTAAGTAACGGGACGGTTCTTTTTTTATCCGCATTTTGTATGCCCCATAAGGGGCACGCTCATTCGATCGGTTCGATCGTGCCGTCCGCGCGCAGCAGGTACGCCGGGCAGCGCTCCGAAGCACAGGAGAAGCTGCGTCCATCCGCGCCGAGCATCCGGATGATGACCGGGTCGCCCACGCGCAGCTGCGGCAGGACCTGTCTGGCGAAGGGCGCGCCCTGCTCCAGCGCGGTCAGCTGCTGCAGAAGGGGCGGGCGTCCGGCGGTGCGGAGCGCGGCGGCCGCGTGATACGCGCCGCGCTTTTCCAGCCGCAGGCACTGCGCCGCGCTGACGTCCAGCACTGCAACCGGCCCCGGCTTGACCGCCACCACGCGGCAGACCAGCACGCCGCCGCCCGCAGCGAGGAACCGCCCTGGGCTCATGGACAGCTGCACCCTCTGCAGGGCCTCCGGCAGCGCGCACGTCTGCGCCCGGAGGGCCTCGGCGCAGGCGGAAAGATCCGGCCCCGGGCAGTCCGGCCGGCAGCTGACGCCGAAGCCGCCGCCAAGGTCGAAGATCCTTGGACCGTGAGGCCCGATTTCTCCCGCAGCCGCGCAGCGGCGGCCGCCAGCTGCGCGAAGACGGCGGGGTAAAAGCCCTCGTCCATGCACAGATCGCCGAGCGACATACCAAGGCCAAGCGTCCGCGTGCCGCCCGCGTGCAGACAGGCCGCCAGACGGCACAGCTCCGCCTCCTCCATCCCCGCGCTGCTCACCGGCGCGCCCATAACCGGGCGGCCGCTTATACGCAGCGGCCCCTGCTGCCGCAGAAGCAGCACAGCCTGATCCGGCGCGAAGGCCGGGAGGTCCTGCGGCCCGTCCAGCACAAAGACGGCTCCGAGCTCCCGCGCCAGCTGCTCCGCCGCAGCATCCGGGCGCATAGGCGCGTAGGCGACCGCGGGCCCTGCGAAGCCGCAGGCGGCGGCGAGTCCCAGCTCGCGCCCATCGCGGCAGAGCGCGCCGCAGCCCGCGCCGCGCAGGATGCGCAGCACGGCCGGATCCGGGTTCATCCGGACCGGGAAGCGCGGCAAAAACCCCGGCTCCCACGAAAAAGCCGCAAAAAGAGCCTGCACAGCTCGTACAAGGCTCTTTCGTCATACACAAACAGCGGCGTCGGCGCCGTCTTCAGCAGCGCTTCGAGCTTTCTGGCAGATATCCACAATGGCGTGTGCGTTTCCGGCACGAATCGGTCACTTCTCCCGGCGGTTATTTTCATAGAGAAGGGCGAGGCCCTTCAGCAGCAGATCGCGGTCATATTCGATCGCATGGCGGCACATCGGCAGGACGAACCGCGCGATGCCGCCCGTGGCGACGACGGTCGCGCCGCCGCCAAGCTCGGCGTCGATGCGGTCGATCATGCCGTCGACCATGCAGGCCGAGCCCAGCATCACGCCGCTGCGCATGGCGTCGATGGTGTTCTTGCCGATGGCCTTTTTCGGGCTTTCGAGGCTGATGGCGGGCAGCTGCGCCGTACGGGCGGAGAGAGCCTCCGCCGAGATCTTCGGGCCGGGGCTGATGCAGCCGCCGACGTAGGTGCCGGTCTTGTCGATGGCGGTGATGGTCGTAGCCGTGCCCATGTCGATGATGATGAGCGGCGGCTCGAAGCGGCTGAGCGCCGCAACGGCGGCGACGATCAGGTCGCTGCCGATCTGCGCCGGGTTCTCCATCTGGATGTTGAGGCCGGTCCTGATGCCGGGGCCGACGATCATCGGCGTCTTGCCCGTCAGCTTGCGCACGGCCGTCCGGCACGAGTTCAGGACCGGCGGCACGACCGACGAGATGATGACGCCCTCAATGGCCTGCAGGTCGACCTCGTACAGGTTCAGCAGGTTTTTCAGCTCCACGCAGTACTGGTCGGACGTTTTGAGCAGGTCCGTCGCCATGCGGGCCTCCACGAGGATCCTATCGTGCTCCATACAGCCGAGCACGATGTTGGTATTGCCGATATCGATCGCTAAAATCATAGTCTCACTCCGTATCCGTTTCCAGGCGGCATTCAAACGTACCGCCGCTGATCGTGACGACGCCGCAGCCGCTGCGGCCGAACCGCCCGGCTGCGCCGGGGTTCAGGAGCGTCACGCCGCCGATGGTCTCAAGGCACTGCACATGCGTATGGCCGAACAGGGCCAGCTGCGCGCCGCGTTCGCGGGCGGCATCCGCCAGCGCCGTAAGCTCCCGCTTGACGCCGAAGAGATGGCCGTGCGTCGCAAAGATCCGCACGCCGTCAAATTCCAGCGTCAGCATCTGCGGGACGGTGGGGGCATAGTCGCAGTTGCCGGGGACGTAATAAAAGTCCGGGTCTTGATACGCGAAGGAGAGGTCCTCCGCATCGCCCAGGTGGTCGCCCAGGTGGATGACCGCGTCCGGGGCTTCCTTTTCTATGGCTTCGCACGCGAAGCCGAGGCTCCGGTGCGTATCCGACAAAATCAGTAATTTCATAGGGTCACATTTCCCGCGCCGCGCGCATATAATTAAAAGAATCCATATAGACTGGAGGTTTCCCGATGGACGTTTCGTTTTCGGCCGATCAGCTGCGGCGCGTGCTGGGCTCGGCGGAGGGAAAGCAGCTGCTGGCGCTGCTGGCTGCAGACGGCGGCGGGCGGCTGCGGCAGGCGGCGGAGGCCGTAAAGGCCGGTGACCACACGCGGGCGCAGGCGATCCTGCAGCCGGTCTTGCAGACGGAGCAGGCGCAGGCGCTGCTGCAAAAGCTCAATGGATGAGCTCGAGCGCGCGCTGCGCGCCGTATTGGACGACCCTGCGCAGCTGCAGGAGCTGCGGGCGCTCGCAGGCTCGCTCGGCCTCGGTCAGCCGGATGCGGCCGCGCCGCAGGAGGCTGCACCGCCTGTCGCGGAGCCGCCCCCGCCTCCCGCGCAGCCGCCGAAGCCGCCGGTGCAGGAGACCGTTTCCCTGCCGGAGCCTGCAGCCGCCATGCTGCGGCAGGCGGGCAAGGCAGATAAGAAGCAGGAGGCTTTGCTTCTGGCCCTCAAGCCGTTCTGCGCAAGGACCGGCAGTCGAAGATTGACCGGGCGCTGCAGGCCGCGCGGCTTGCCAGCCTCGCTTCCCTCGCGCTCAAAAACCGGGGCCGCGGCCCCGGGCCAAAGGAGACGCCATGATGTATAACCGTTATGTCCCCGACGCCGCGGGCGTCTACCGCCCCACGCGCGTGGAAGACATCCCTCCCCCGCCGCCGGTGCAGCCGCCGGCGCCGCCTCCTGTGCCAGAAGCCCCGCCGGAGCCTCCGGCGCCGTGCCCGCCGCTGCCTGTCCGGCAGGATGCGGGCGGCCTCTTGTCGCGGCTGCTGCCGCGCAGCATCGACACGGGAGATCTGCTGATGCTCCTGATCCTGCTGCTTCTGGCCGTGGATGGAGAGGAGGAGGATTCGCTGTCCGTTCTGCTGACGGCCGCAGCCTTCCTCCTGTCGTAAATCGCTTACATAATTATATCGATCATTGGAACGGCGACGTGCCGTCCGGCAGGACGAAGACGTCGTCAAAGGCCTCGTCGCCCGCGGCCAGGATCTCCAGCCCGGTCTGCAGGGCGTCATAGACCGTCTCGTCCTCCCGCTTGAGGATGCTCTCGGTCAGAAGGCCGTAGTCGAGGCTGATCCAGCACTCGCGGCGGACGCCGTCCTGCTCGGCCGCGGCAAAGATCTGGCGGCCGGAGTCATAGCGGTCGTCGGTGATGAACTCGCCGTCGGTGATGGTCTCGGGCGGGAGGGTATCGAGCAGCTCATAGGTGGGGATGCCGGTCAGCTCGTCCATGGTCACATCCGCTGCGACCGGCAGCTGTCGGACCTTCTCGTCGGACGCGTACCAGACGTAGAGCGTCTGCCCGTCGGTCAGCAGGTGCTTTTCTCCGGCTGCGGACGTCAGCACCGCGCACACGCGCGTATCCGACACCCACAGCTCCGCCGTGCTCTCCGATGACGCGCCGCCCATCTGGCGCGTGATGGTATAGGACTGGTGATAATACTGCGGCCGGTGCAGATAGCGCACGATACTCTGCACGTTGCTGCGGCTGACCTCCAGCAGCGACGGTTCCTCCCCCGGCTGCTGGGCGGCGGGCTGCGCACTCTGCGCCGCGTCGGGCAGCACGATGGAGTCGCGCTGGCTCTGGCGGAAGTTGCCGATGAACAGCACCGCGATCACACCGATGACGGCCAGCGTCGCAAGCGCGAACAGCATCAGAAGGCGCATGTTTTTCCGGTTCTGCTCCGTCGTCCGTCACCTTCCTTTCGGGTTTTCCAAAGAAATCTTGCTCAGGCGTTGAAATCTGCGGGCTTTTCCTCCGTGCGGCCGAAGTGCCACAGAATGGCCTGCACGATCCGCTCGCTCGCGTGGCCGTCGCCGTAGGGGTTGACGGCCTTCGCCATGCCCGCGTAGGCGGCCGGATCGTCCAGCAGCTCGCTTGCCAGCCGGACGATCTCGTCCGGGTCGACGCCCGCAAGCTTCGCGGTCCCGGCGGCGATGGCCTCCGGCCGCTCCGTTTCGCGGCGCATGACGAGGACGGGCTTGCCGAGGGCGGGCGCTTCCTCCTGGAGTCCTCCGGAGTCGGTCATGACCATGTAGCAGCGGGCGATGAGGTTGTGCATCTCCTCGACATCGACGGGGTCGATGAGGTGGATGCGGTCATGCCCGCCCAAAATCGGGAAGACGCATTCGCGCACGACCGGGCTCAGGTGGACGGGATAGACGACCTCCACGTCGGGATACGACTCCACGACACGCAGGATGGCGTGCATGATGTCCTCCATGGGCTTGCCGTAGTTCTCCCGCCGGTGGCAGGTAACGGCGATGACGCGGCGGCTCCGGAAATCCAGCTCGTTGAGCAGCTGCGTCGGGAAGACGAAATCAGGCTTCACGGTGTAGCGCATGGCGTCGATGGCCGTGTTGCCGGTGATGAAGATGTCGCCCATGATGGCCTCGCGGCGCAGATTCTCCGCGTTCGCGCGGGTGGGCGAAAAATGCAGATCGGCGATGTCGCCGACGAGCGTGCGGTTCATCTCCTCCGGGAAGGGGGAGTATTTGTCCCACGTGCGCAGGCCGGCCTCGACGTGGCCGACCTTGACCTGATGGTAAAACGCGGCCAGCGCCCCGGCAAACGTCGTGGACGTATCGCCGTGGACGAGGACAAGATCGGGCTTGACGGTGTCCAGCACCTCGTCCATGCCGAGCAGGGTCTTGGTGGTGATGGTGGAGAGCGTCTGGCGCTTTTCCATGATGTGCAGGTCATAATCGCCCGTCAGGCGGAAGATCTGCATGACGGAATCGAGCATTTCCCGGTGCTGGCCGGTGAGGCAGACGACGCTTTCGATCTGCTCGCTGGCCTGCAGCGCCTTGACGAGCGGCGCCATCTTGATGGCCTCCGGCCGCGTGCCGAAGACGGACATGACTTTCAGCTTATTCATGCGGTTCCTCCTGTTTTTCTTCCGGCTCCGGCGAAGAGGCGTCCTCCGCGGGGTCGTTCTTCGAGAAGATCAGCCTGAAGCCGATGGCGCTGACGATAAAGATCGCCGCGATGAGGATCAGCGCCTTGAGCTCGCCCGAAGACGTCAGCAGCACGGCGGCCAGCCCCAGCATGCCCGTGAGCATGTAGGCGATGGCGACAGACTGCTTCTGCGAGAAGCCCATGTCGATCAGCCGGTGGTGGAAATGGCCGCGGTCGGCCTTCATCGGGTTCTGGCCGTGGGCGATGCGGCGCAGGAATGCAAAGCAGATATCGAAGATCGGGATGCCGAGGATGAGGAACGGCACGGCGAAGGAGATGATGGCGTACATCTTGAACAGGCCCGTAATGGAGAGCGTGGCCAGGATGTAGCCCAGAAACGTCGAGCCGGTATCGCCCATGAAGATCTTCGCGGGGTTCATATTATACGGGATGAAGCCCAGGCAGGCGCCGAAGAGCGCGCAGAGGATGATGACGATGTTGACCTCCTTGACCATGAGCGCGATCACGATCAAAGACGCCGTAGAGATGGCGGGAGACGCCGACGGCCAGCCGTCGAGACCGTCAATGAAGTTGACGGCGTTCGTGATGGCGACGATCCAGATGATCGTGACCGGGATGGACAGCCAGCCGAGGTTCAGATACGTCGCCTCGGAGAAGACGTTCGGGTTCGAGATGAACTGGATCCTGCAGCCGTGCCAGACCGCGACGCCCGCCGCGGCGATCTGCACGAACAGCTTCGGCAGCGCCTTGAGCGCCATGATATCGTCCAGCACGCCGAGGATCACGATCATGATCGCGCCGAGCAGGATGCCCCTGCATCTGCCGGTCGATCTCTGCGAAGACGAGCACGGAGAGCAAGAACGCCAGGAAAATGGCCAGACCGCCCATCCGGGGATCGGCACCTTGTGCATGCGCCGGTTGTCCTTTTGGCACATCGATCGCGCCGACCTTGCACGCCAGCGTCTTGACCAGCGGCGTCGCCGCAATGAGACCGCCGCCGCAACGAGCATCGCCAGCAGCATATAAACGACTTTATGTTTTGTTGTCATAAACAGTTTACCCTCGTAGAGGCCGAAGCCCCCGCATCGGCCTTTTTGCGCCCGCAGGCGCACATAACAAATTTCCGGGCACCGATTCAGCCATCACCAACGATGACGTGCGCTTTCGGCAGAAATTCCCTGATCAGTAAATGGGACGCCGCAGAAGCGCGTCCATCTATAGAGCAGATACGTGATGGCGGTTTCTGAGTCAACAGCGCCCTTTTTCTCCCCCTATCTTTTCCCCGCGCAAGGGAAAAGATAGGCCGTCGGAGACAAACCTGCAGCTGCAAATCTGCAAGAATCAATCCCTCAGGTGCTTCGCGCCAGCTCCCTTTACACAAGGGAGCCCTTTGGGATGTTTTTTACCGCGCGACGAAGCCGACTTTTTTGTAGACCTTGCGGAGGGTCTTGTTGGCGAGATAAGATGCGCGCTCAGCGCCCTCCTTGTAGATGCTTTCCAGATACGCCTTATCGCCAAGCATCTGCTCGGTTTTTTCGCGGATGGGACGGACAAGCTCGACAACGGCTTCGCCGACGGCGGGCTTGAAGACGCCGTAGCCCTGATCCGCAAACTCGGCCTCGGCCTGCTCGATGGTCTTGCCGGTGGCGGCGCAGTAGATCGTAAGAAGATTGGAGATGCCGGGCTTATTGTCCTTGTCAAAACGGACGGCCGTTTCGCAGTCGGTCACGGCGCGCTTAAACTTACGCATGATATCCTCGGGCTTGTCCATGAGGAACACGCAGCCGTCGGGGTCGGACTTGGACATTTTGTTTTCCGGGTTGCCGAGGCTCATGATGCGCGCGCCCATCTTCGGGATGAACGGCTCCGGCAGCGTAAAGGTGTCGGGGAAAGGAATTGTTGAAGCGGGCGGCGATGTCGCGGCAGAGCTCGACATGCTGGCGCTGGTCTCGCCGACGGGGACGAGATCCGACTGGTACAGCAGGATATCGGCCGCCATCAGAACCGGGTAGGTGAACAGGCCCGCACCGTGATGTTGTCGGCGTGCTGCTGCGATTTCATTTTGAACTGCGTCATGCGGGACAGCTCACCGAACTGCGTATAGCACCCCAGCACCCAGGAAAAGCTCCGCGTGCTGCGGCACATGAGACTGGATGAACATGATGTTCTTCTTCGGGTCCAGACCGCAGGCGATATACTGCGCGAGCTGCTCGAGCGTGCGCCGACGCAGATCGGCGGGCACCTGACGCACGGTGATGGCGTGCATGTCTACAATGCAGTAGTAGCACTCATATTCGTCCTGCAGCGCGACCCAGTTTTTTGATCGCCCCCATATACGAGCCCAGCGTCAGATCGCCGCTGGGCTGGATACCGGAAAAAATACGTTTTTTTCGGCCATGATACGTCCTTCTTTCTATTCGATAGTTGGCCTTATCATACCACAAACCGGCCGCATCCGCAATCAATGATTGACTGTTTCTGAAAAAAACTATATAATGTTTACACTTATAGTATTGGAGGAACTGGCATCATGGATTTTTTTGAGCAGATGGAAGCGCGCATCCCGCATGGCGAGGTCCGCACGCGCTTCGCTCCGAGCCCCACGGGCTATATGCACGTCGGCAACCTGCGCACGGCGCTCTATACCTGGCTGATTGCCCGCCGCCACCACGGCAAATTCATTCTCCGCATCGAGGATACCGATCAGGGCCGTCTGGTCGAGGGCGCGGTCGACGTCATCTACAAGACCATGGCTGAATGCGGCCTTGACCACGACGAAGGCCCCGACGTCGGCGGCCCCGTCGGCCCGTATATCCAGTCCGAGCGGCGCGAGCTGTTCGGCAAGTACGCGAAGCTGCTGTGCGAAAAGGGCGGCGCGTATTACTGCTTCTGCCAGAAATCCGACGAGGACGAGAGCGAAGCCGCACCCGGCGAGATCAAAAAGCACGTCTGTGCCTGCCGCGATCTGCCGCTCGAGGAGGCAAAAAGCGCGTCGAGGCCGGCGAGCCCTTCGTCATCCGCCAGCGCATCCCGCATGAGGGCACGACAACGTTCCATGACGCGTCCTTCGGCGATATCACCGTGGAAAACAAGGAGCTGGAGGATCAGGTCCTGCTCAAATCCGACGGGCTTCCCACCTACAACTTTGCCAACGTCGTCGACGACCATCTGATGGGCATCACGCACGTCGTGCGCGGCAGCGAATATCTCTCCTCCGCGCCCAAATACAACCTGCTGTACGAAGCCTTCGGCTGGGAGATCCCGACGTATGTCCACTGCTCCCCCGTCATGCGCGACGCGCAGCACAAGATGTCCAAGCGCCATGGTGACCCGAGTTATGAGGATCTCATCCGCGAAGGCTATCTGACTGAGGCTGTGCTCAACTATGTTGCGCTGCTTGGCTGGAGCCCGAAGGGCGAGAACGCGGAGCGCGAATTCTACACGCTCGCGGAGCTGGCCGAGATCTTCGATATCTCCGGCATCTCCAAGTCCCCCGCGGTGTTCGACATCAACAAGCTGCGCTGGATGAACGCCGAATACATGAAAAAGCTCAGCCCCGAGGCCTTCTTCGCCAAGGCGGAGCCCGTCCTGAAGACGGCCGTCACCAACCCTGCCGTCGACCTCCGGGCCGTCGCCGCGCTGGTGCAGCCGCGCTGCGAGATCCTGTCCGACCTGCCCGAGCGCGTCGACTTCATCGACAAGCTTCCGGAATACTCCACGGAGCTGTATGTCCACAAGAAGTCCAAGACGACGCTCGAAAACAGCCTTTCCTCCCTGCAGGCCATCGTGCCGGTGCTGGAGGGTCTGCAGACCTGGACAAACGAGAGCCTGTATGAGGCGCTCGTCGCCCTCGCGGCAAAGCTGGAGGTCAAGAACTCCATCGTCCTCTGGCCGCTGCGCGTGGCCGTCTCCGGCAAAGCCTCCACCCCCGGCGGCGCCACCGAGCTCTGCGCCCTGCTCGGCAAGGAAGAATCCCTCGCCCGCATCCGCACCGGCATCGAGCTTTTGAGCAGGTAACGACAACAAATCACGCCCCGGCCTGCATAGCAGGCCGGGGCGCTTTCTTTGCTTTGCTTACACCCCGCTGGCGCCGTAGTTGGACAGGACGCGGGCGGAGGGATCCTGGACGTCGCAGCCTTTCCAGGACTTGTTCGGCATCCAGAAATCCTTGACCATTTCTGCCTGGCCGGGGTAATATTTCTCAAAAATATCGCGGTAGAGGAGGCTTTCCTTCGTAAACGGCTTTGCGAAGCTGTATTTCTCGCAGCCCCTGGCGAAGGCTTCGTCGGAGTAGAGGCTCTCGGCGTATTCCTTCAGATCGTCGACCATCGAATGGCCGACGGCGTCGGAGAAGGCCGCCTTCTGCCGCCAGAGGATATCGTCGGGGAGGATATGATCATCGGCAAAGGCCTTGCGCAGGAGGTACTTGCCCATGTCGTAGGTGTTCATTTTGAGCTCCGGGCGGATGGACATGACGTACTTGACGAAATCCAGATCGCCGAAGGGGACTCTGGCCTCGAGGGAGTTGACGGAGATGCAGCGGTCGGCGCGCAGCACGTCGTACATATACAGCTCGCCGACGCGCTTCTTCGCCTCCTGCTGGAAGGCCTCGGCGGATGGCGCGAAGTCGGTATATTTATAGCCGAACAGCTCGTCGGAAATTTCGCCGGTCATGAGCACGCGCACGTCGGTCTGCTCATGGATGGCCTTGCAGCACAGGTACATGCCCATGCTCGCGCGGATGGTGGTGATGTCATAGGTGCCGAGCAGGGCGATGACCTCTTCGAGGGAATCGAGCACCTGCCGGCGCGTCATGGTGACCTCGGTGTGGTCCGCGCCGATGAAATCGGCGGTCTGCTTCGCGTATTTGAGGTCGATGGGGTCAAGATCCATGCCGATTGCAAACGTCCGGATCTTTTTTCCGAGAATCTTGGCCGAGATGGCACACACAAGGCTGGAATCCAGGCCGCCGGAGAGCAGGAAGCCGAGCGGCGCGTCGGCGTCAAGCCGCTTTTCCACGCCCGCGATAAGCTTTTCGCGGATGGTCTTCGTGACGGTGTCGAGATCGTCGTCCGAATACTTCGTGACCGTGGTCAGGTCCGCGTAGCGGACAAATTTGCCGTCCTTGTAATAATGGCCCGGCGGGAAGGGGAAGACGTGGGCGCAGAGGCCGACGAGGTTTTTCGCCTCACTGGCGAAGATGATCGAGCCGTTTTCGAGATATCCATAGAACAGCGGGCGGATGCCGATGGGGTCGCGCGCGGCGACGAGGGAATCGGACGCCGCGTCATAGATGATCATGGCGAACTCCGCGTCGAGCTTGGCAAACATATCCGTGCCATATTCCTTCCACAGGGGCAGGATGATCTCGCAGTCGGAATCGGACTGGAATTGATAGCCCTTCGCCTCGAGCATGGCCTTGACCGGGCGGAAGCCGTACAGCTCGCCGTTGCACACGGCCATGTCGCGGCCGAGGTGGAACGGCTGCATGCCTTCCGGATGCAGGCCCATGATGGCGAGCCGGTGGAAGCCGAGCAGGCCGCTGCCGGCCGGCTCCATCCGCGTGTCGTCCGGGCCGCGGGACTTTGTCTTCTCAAAATACGGCAGGACCTGTTCCTTCTTGAGCCTGGGGGACGTAAAACCGATAATTGCGCACATAAAAAGCACCTCCGAATCATTTGCGCAGCATTGCCTGAAATAAATTCTAGGACGAATTGCTGCCGATCCGCGGTGCCACCTAACTTACTGTCTGAAACAGTCTCTTTTCCGGAGCTCTGACAAGCCCCTGCGCTTTAACGCCGCGCTGCGCGTCTTCCCTACTGCGGAGGCTTCCGGTTCAGGTCGCTGCTAAGAAGTGTTCGTTCACGAAGGCTCTGGCGTCGGGTTCCCAGCATCCCCGGCTCTCTGGATCCGTGTCCTGCGCTACTTTTCTTCCTCACTGCATTTGGCGATATTCTCGATGTAAAGCTTTTCTTTGGTGAAGCTTTCAACGATGGACTGATTTTACACCCGCGGCCGGCATTCGTCAAGCGTACAGTTTTTACAAAAACCGCCCCGGGCAGCCGTATTTTTTTGTCAGCCCTGCATCCGGGCCAGCCGCGCGGCAAAGGCGCTCAGCTGCGCGTCGATCCCGTCGGCCTTCTGCACGGAGCCGGGGTCGTGCGCCGTCTGCATGAGGCAGAACTCCGGCGGCAGGATGGCCGTCTTGTTGAGGCACATCGCGCCGAGCAGCTGCCGGGCGACGATATCGCTGCCGGAATACCCGGAGACGACGATGCCGTAGAGATACTTTTCATACAGGTCCTGCCGGACCAGCAGGTTGGTCAGGCGGTTGAACAGGGCCATGAGATTGGCGCTCACGGCGTCATTGTAGTTCGGGCACAGAAAGAGCATCGCGTCGCAGCGGCTGATGGCGGGCAGCACGTCGTCGGAGATGCTGCCGCCGTAGAAGCAGCGGCTCTGCGCGGCAAAGTGCAGGCAGGCCTCATACGAGCAGCCGCGGCAGTCGTGGATGGAGCCGTTCTGCAGGGAGATCGTCTTGGTTTCAAACGTGCTTGGCAGACGCTGCAGCACCTGCTCGCCGAGCCAGACGGTGTTGGATCGCCGGTTGTCGGACGCGTGGAGCATGAGGAGCTTCGGCCGCTCGAACCGCGGCAGCCGGAAGCGCAGCAGGCGTCCGGCCAGCTGCGCCATCTGGTGCGCATAGGTCTGCTCCCAGCTCAGATGCAGCAGCCCCGCCTGGATGTGTTGGTTATAGAGCGAGCCTGTCCCCTCGACGAGCGGCTTGCCCGGGAACGCGCAGCCCGCGAGGTTCGCCGTCAGCACGAGCTGCCGCGCGAGCTGCTTCGTGTCCAGCTCCCCCGCCCCGTCGACGATCACGCCGCCGATGCAGCCGCACAGACAGTCCGGGTTCTGCCGCAGCGTGCGCAGCAGGCGCACGAAGGCCTCATCCGGGCCGTAGGCGTCGACCGCGACGGCGAACAGCAGCCGCCGCCCGGCGGTGGACGCGATCTGCTCCGCCGGAAGCTCCGTGACCGGGAACTCCGCCAGCGCCGCGGGCAGCAGGCGCTCCAGCCGCGCGCTGCGGCCGATCCTTACCAGCGTCAACATCTCCATCAGTACTCGAACGCCTCCAATGCCGCATAGGTCTTCTCCAGCTCCGCCCGGAGCGCGGGCGCGAGTGCCTCCCGCCGAAGCTCCGGGCCGAAGCGCGTCATGCGGCTGACGCAGCCGAAATACGCCCCGCCGAGCGGCACCGCGCCGTAATGCTCCTGCCCGCGCACGAGCCGCAGCAGACTTGCCGCCGCGGAGGAGAGCGCGGGCGCGAGATACGGCTTGAAGCCCAGCTCCCGCACGCGCAGATTCGCCGTGCGGGTCTTTCGGTCAGCTCCGCGGAGATCGCCGCGTCGTAGTTCCCGCCGCAGCAGTTGGCGCAGACAAGCCCCTGCCCGTGCGGGCCGTAGACGCGCAGCGCGTCCTCGTCCAGCCCCAGCTGGCGCGCGTAGTAGGCGCAGCGCGCGGCCATCACGCCGAGGCCGAAGCCCTGCACCTGCTCAGGAAGCAGGCCCGCAAAGTCAAATTCCCCGGTTTCCTTCTGATTGCTCTGCAGAAAGACAGACCGGGACAGATGGTCGACCGGGTCGGAGATCTGGCAGAACAGGCCCGTAAAGTCCGCCTGCCGCGCCATGCGCGCGTAGGTGCCCACCATGGCCCGGTTGGCCTCGTACTGCGCCATGCGCACGTCCTGCACCTTCGTATCCAGCCCCGGCACGCCGCGCGAGGCCGTAAAGGCGAACAGGTCGCAGCGGAACAGATCCTGTTCCTCACAGATCACGACCTCCGGCAGCGTCCGGCCGTCCGCGGAGAGGACCTGATTCAGCTCCATCTCATACCGCTGGCACTGCGCCCGGTTCGGGTCGAAGATCTGGACCTTCGCAAGCTCGCTGCCCAGCAGCTTCAGAGCCAGCAGCGCCGTCCCGCCCACGTCGCCGAGGCCGACGAGCGTGAGGACGAGGCCGTCCTTCTTCGCCGCGCTCCATGCCTGCAGGATGGAAAACGCGCGGGAAAACGCTGCATTCAACACGCCCGCGCCGTGCGCGCACACGAATGCCGCCAGCTCCCCTTCCGCCGGGGAAGACAGGGTCAGGCAGCCGATGCCCTCGGGCTCATCCAGCTCGGACAGGTCCCGGATGGGATACAGGCCGCGCGCGCGCAGCGGATCGCGCCGCACCAGAAACACCAGCGGTGCAAACACCTCGCCGCACATCTCCGCCCCTCGCGGGAACAAAGCCTCCTCCTCTGCCGCCAGGCAGAAGCCCTTCCATCGTCTCAGGATCATGCTGATCACCTTTCTTTTCATATTTTCCCCAAGGGCTCCCCTTTCAGGGGCCGATTCCCCCTATCAGGGGGGAAATGTCCCGAAGGGACAAAAGGGGTAGGGAGCTGTCAGCCGGAGGCTGACTGAGAGGTTGTATCAAATTAGCCACGACCTCTCCGTCTCGGCTTCGCCGAGCCACCTCCCCTGGAAGGGGAGGCTTGGGAACTGCGCACTCCAATGGCTTCCCCTATGAGGGGAAGCTGTCGCCGCAAGGCGACTGATGAGGTGGGCTGCGTCGCGTAGACAGGGTGCCTCCACCCCATCCGTCACGGCTCCGCCGTGCCACCTTCCCCTCGCAGGGGGAAGGCTTTGGTACACTACCTGCAGATCCGGTCCAGCCTTGCGAGGTCCTCTTCGAGGTAGGTCGAGGCGGGGAGGGAGAAGTCGAAGGTGCAGTCGCCTTTGTCGGGCAGGCGGGGCTGGAGCAGGGCTTCGCCCAGGCGGCGGATGGTGAGCGCGGCGGAGAAACTGCGCTGGTGCTCCCGCTCGAGCGCGCGCAGGATCTGCATGGCGTTCTCCAGCGCCGTTTTGGAGAGGTTCCGGATGCTCGTCTCCGTCACGTCGAAGAAATAGCTGGGGTAGACATACGGCAGGATCATATTGACCGACGGGAGCATCCGCTCCTTCTGCCGCCGGCCGGCGACGCTGTCGCCGCCGATGAAGGGATAGAGCAGGCTCTCGGTCACCCAGTAGTGGAGGTTCGGGATGAAATATTCGCACTCAGCCCGCCGCCCCTGCACGCGCATCAGGTCCCGGCCGTAGCCGGACATGACGGCGACGAGAATGCGGTCGACGGCGATTCTTTCCTGCCGGAACACGCGGTCGAGCTTTTCGATCCGGTAGCCCTTGTGCAGCAGGTCATCCACGAGGATGATCGGCCGGTGGAACGAACGGAGCGCGCGCACCTGGCTCGGCAGCGGCGAATAATCGGGGTATTCCTCGATCGTGAAGCTGCGCACGTCGGGCGCATAGCACTTTTCGACGTGCAGCGTCTTCGTGACCGTGTTCGGCACGATGGCGTCGGCGAAGATCTTGCCGTAGGGCACGCACATATACGGCCCCAGCCGCCGCACGCCGGGCGGCACGTCCTGCACGCCGTTCATCTGCTCGATGCGCTGGGCGATGGCCTGGTTGAGCATCTCGGTGTCAAAGCACAGCAGAAGCTTGCCGGGGAACATGGCGCCGAGCGCCATGCGCAGCCGGGGTCTCGTTTCCCGGACGGCCTGCTGCACGGCGGGGGCATCCTTGTGCGGGGGCTTGATGCAGAGCATGGCGTCCTGCAGGAGCATGACGGGGTTGCGCATGTCGACGCAGAAGATCTCCGCGTCCGCCTCCACGGCGGCAAAGCCCAGCTGCCGCAGCGCGTCCTGCAGCGCGGGCGCGTTTTCCGGGCAGCGGCAGAGCGCGTACGTGCTCCCCTGCTCAAGGCTTCTTGCCAGCAGCTCATTGAGGAGCATCCGCAGCCGCTCGGCCGCGTCGTCCATATCCGGCACCCACCAGCCGTCGACGAGCAGGATCTGCCCCGAGGCATGCTGCCGGACATAGCTGCACGCCTCAAGCGACCCCAGCGCCGCATACAGATCGTCCAGCAAGATCGGGTGCCCGGCCGCCCAACCGAGCAGCCGCGCCGGTCGCGCCAGCAGCAGCGCCGCCCGGGCGTCCTTTTTGCCCCGCATGCAGGCGCGGGCCGCCTCCGGCATGGCTTCGTCGCCGTCCGAAGCGGTCCTGAAATACAGCTCCTCGCGCCGCAGCACGTTTTTGAGCTCGGGCGAGCGGACATACAGGCCGCATTCGTAGATATACGTCTGCACGACGGGCGCGACGAGCATGGAGATATCGAGATTCTGGTCGACCGAGGCGCGGATGCGCGTGGAGCTGACCGTCTCATAAAACGGCGGCAGGGCCAGAAGCAGCAGCTTCCCGCGGATGGCGGCGGAGAGCGCCGCGTGGTCGGCGCTGCCGTCGCGGCAGAAGATGATGTGGTTATAGTCCGCCGCCGTGCCGGGCTCGTGGCTCTTGTAGGCCGAGGCGTTGGCGATCACGTCGCTGCCCGCGACGAGATACAGCTCCCTGCCCGCAAACAGCGACTGCAGCCGGGAAAGATCGTCCGGCATGGCGATGTTGACCGGGATATCATCCGGGAACAGATACGTATCCCACTGGTCGGCCACGGAGATGGAGACGATCCTGCGCCGCAGGAGCTTCGGGAGCGTCTTTTTGCTCCACGAGAACTCATCGACGGCCAGATAGACCTCGAAGCCGCGGGCGCGGATCTCCTGCACGATCTGCTTGTGGCCGACGGAAAAGGGGTCGAAGGTGCCGGGGAAGAACGCGGCGGGCTTTTCGGGCAAAAAGCGGAAGGGCCCCTCCTGCAGCTCCTGCCGGACGGTGTAGCGGTAGAGATGGTTCAGCATGGCCGCGCAGTTGAAGAACGTGAGCTGTCCCGCGCGCGGCTCGGACAGAAGCGTCAGCAGCTTTTTGTGCAGGCGCACAAAGATGGCGTGCTTTCTTGCCATCGGCAGCTGGCTGCGGCCGAAAATATCCCGGCAGAGGACGGCCAGCGCCGTCTGGTGGATGGTCTCGTCATAGTGGGCGATGCCGGTGAGGATGAGACCGAGGATGCGGTCCTCCACGTCCGTCTGCGCCTCCGGCAGCACGTTCAGCGCCTCGCCCAGCGTAAACAGCGCCACGCGCGCCGGCCGGATGGACGCCCCGCTCGCCAGCGCGCCGATGCTCTCGACCGACTCGTGCAGCTCCTTTTCCGGCAGCTGGCACAAAAGTCTTCCGAGATACGGCGGGATGAAGCGCGAGATCTGCTCCTGCCCGGACTCGAGCTCGCGGGTCAGGTCGATGACGATCTCGTTGATCTGGTCGACGAGCAGCTGCGGCGCAATGGCAAGCAGCGCGTTGCCCGCCGCCTCACGCACGGGCAGATGCTCGCTGACGCACAGAAGGTTGGAAAAATGCAGCGCGGTATGGAACGCCGCGTCCGGATGGCTGCGCACATACTGGGTCAGGATGTTGATCTGCGTCAGCTTGACGGTCCAGTGGACGGCGTTTTTGAGGTTGCTCAGGTGGATGCGGGAGATCGTCTGCGCGTCCGGCTCCGGCTGCGCCTCGCCGAGCAGGCGCGCGCGCAGCCAGTCGTGGGCCAGATGGTCCTCCCACTGCGGGCGGTAGCCCCGCATGGCCTCCCGGATCTGCGCCTGCAGCGCGGGGACCGCGTGCGCCAGCCGCAAGCTCATGCAGCACGATGATGTCGAGCTCCGGATTGCCCGTGCCGGGCATGGCCGCGAGCTGCTGCACGAGCTCCGGCAGCTTCTCCTGCGGCAGATACCCGCACGGCACATGGCACAGCGCGTCGACCAGCACGAACCGGTCCTCCGCCCCGGCCTGCGCCAGCGCCGCGAGCAGTGGCCGGACGAGCGGCCCGGCCTCCTTTTCGTCGCAGGCGGCAAAGAGACTCTGGCAGATGGTCTTGAGCGAGTTGGAGATGCGCAGCGCGTGCTTGCTGGAGATCTTATAGTCCGGGTGCAGGCAGAGCCCGATATATTCTGCCCAGAGCTCCCCCGATTCCGCCAGCAGGGACATGACCGCCGGGGGCATCTGCCCGTCCTTGGCCGACAACGGCCGCTCCTTGCGGTAGCGCGGGCCGGCGTTCGCCAGGATCTTGCCCATGATCCCTGCCCGCGATGCGGCGCACGTCGCCGTCCGGGTGCATGAGCAGCTCGTAGAGGAGCACGAGCGTCTTGCGCTTGTTGGCCCTTGTCATATAGGTGCTGTATTCCTCCAGCAGCCGCAGATACATGCGGATGCGCTGGAGATTTTTTCGCCCTTGGCCTGCTCGAGCAGCTGCTCGGAGCGTCTGGTCGGTCGAGAGCGTGTGCATGAGGCGGATAGAGCCGTCCAGCGTCAGGTCCCGCAGAGCGCGCAGCGCCTGCGGCGCGTCCATGAGCGAGGGGTCCTTCGTCTCGTGCGGCAGAAGCTCGTCATCCTCCAGCCGGGGGCTGACGCCGCGGCTCAGGAGCAGGTTTTCAAAGTCGGTCAGCTTGTGGTAGACGTTGCGGTAGCGGAGCGTCTTTTCCTGCGTCATGTCGGCCAGCTTGCAGAAGATCATCTCGTAGGCCTCGGCGAGCGTATGGATGCGCATGACCTCTTTTTCGCCCGGCTGCCGCGTGCCGCGCACGCGGAAATCCGCGTAGATGAGCAGCAGCGACTCGATGGGCAGGTTTTCAAATTCCAGATCCCAGGTCGAGTGGTTGGCGGAGATGTAGCCGATCTCCTCCATCCGGTTCCGGCTGAACCACTGCCAGGTATAATAATAGTGCAGATAGGCGATGCGCCCGAGATCCTCGCCGCGGCAGCCGAACTTGCCGATGTCATGCCCCAGCGCCGCCGCGCACGAGCGGCAGATCGACCGGGAAGCCCGCCCGCTTCGCCAGGATCGCCGTATGCAGGGCGACATTGTGCACGCCGATGGTGTGCGAGGCGGGGTCAAAGGGCGTCGCCTCCATCCCCAGGCGCATGACGGCCATCAGATGGTCCTGCCGCACAGTGTCGGTAAACAGGCGGTACTGCCCCTCCACGCGGCTGCCGGGGATGGAATCCTCCGGCAGGGGCAGAAGGTCGAGGCAGGGGTCAAAGCTGTCCGCCGGGTTCTGCAGCGCGGACTCGAGCGCGGCAAGATAGCCTTCCTCGTCCGCCGTCAGCGCCGGGATCTCCGGCAGGCCGTCGGGGAACATCCGGCCGCAGAGCTTCTGGTAGAGCGAAGATAAAAAGACCTGCGTGGGCGGCGCCGGCGCTTCAAACTCCGGCGCGCAGAGCGCCAGCACCGCGGCGCACAGATCCCGCCGGTGCGGGTCAAGAGCGGAAAGCAGAACACGGATCTCGTTCGACATGGCAATATCCTCTGTAATCAATCAGATCGATCGTTGTTACCTCAGATTTTACGCGCTTCGGAAGAAAAAGTAAAGGGGGCATCTCCGCATAATTCGGCAAGAGCATTCGGCAAGAGATTTTGGCCTGGATCAAAGTTTGAAAAGCGAAGGAATCCTGTATGGATTTCGAGTTTTCAACTGCAATCAAATCAATACCAGATGCAGAAG
>VOFK01003798.1_pt1 | contig 22459 bp, 39 predicted proteins | sample 5384121 | NCBI WGS metagenome assembly VOFK01 (sample SAMN12384730, study PRJNA508395) | human gut metagenome | isolation source: healthy gut J | host: Homo sapiens | reverse complement strand
GTCATCTGGCATCTTTCACACCATCCAACTTTATCTTTTCCCATATCCCCATGATATTTTCCGACATTGCCATCGTTTTTTTGGAATTTCCGGCATCCGTATTATTGTCTGTTGTACCATTTCCAGTCGTATTGTCCGTTCCCGGAATGTTTTTCCTGTAGTAACCTGTGTATTGGAAGTATCGTTTACACATTGTTCGTTCCGTCATCATTTGCTGTACCACAGGCGCAAACAGACAGATCCCTGCTGCAAGCATTCCGCTCATCATCAGAACTTTTAATTTTTTTCATCACACATATCTCCTTTTATTTGATCTACAGAGCTAGTGTGTGCAAAATTCCCATTTATTATACAACAGAATTTTCCAGATTTGCTAGTGCTTTTTCATCTTTGGCTGGCAGAGCAGGGAGGCAATATAAGAAAAAAAACGAGTGCTTTGCGTGGAAAGCCCTGCCCGCACAGTTTTTAAAGCCGCCCAGAAAAAATACCGATAAATCCTTTCTTGTCCACCATCTCTTTGACACCCTTCCAGAGATTGTTTCCAAATCCCAGAAGCGGCACATTCGCACCCGCCTGCGCCCATTGGGAAAACGGCTCATAGATCCCCACAAATCCAAGGATGGCCCCCCAAGGCAGACCAAAAGAACCATGATACGTCCCGCGAAGCATTTTTTTTTTTCCATCAGGATCTGTGACAGTGCACAGATCATTCCCCCTGTTACAAATGCAATTACATACTGCATATCCTTATCCCTCCTTTTTTGCGGATGAAACACAGCTTTCCAGCACAACACCGTGTGCAATCCCCGGTATTGTCTGTCCTTCATTGAAACTGACCGTAGAAAGCAGTGCGCCTGTCGGCACAAAGAGTATTCTTTTCAATTCCCCCCGCTTGCCAGCTTTGGCAGGAAATGCGCACTCAGCACCGAGGCTGCACATCCGCATCCCGATCCTCGAACCGGTTCCCTGTGTCTGTGAATCAAAAATTAACATGCCACAATCCTCATGCTGCTTGCGGATATCCATGCCTTTTTTCAGCAGCAGATCAAACAGAATCTGCTGGGAAATATTTGTTTATGAGGCGATTATGGCAGTTGTATTTTTCTTTGCCATGTTTTTTTTTGTTTTCCAGCAGATGACCTATTCGTCTGCAAACATATACAGCAGCATTGTCTGGCTGTATCCGGCACTTGCGGTCACGCAGATTTTTATTCTGGGAGTGGTAGTCCCGGTGCGCACGGCTTCTGCAATTTCGGGTGAGAAAGAGCGGCAGACCTTTGATATTATGATGACAACCAGCATGACCGGATTTTCCATTATTATGGGAAAGGTGCTCACCGCGATGATCCAGAGCATGTTTTATGTGGTGGCAGGACTTCCGATCGTAGCACTGGCATTTGTCATCGGCGGACTCTCATGGGGCAATCTGTTCTGGTTTCTGGCAGTATCATTACTGCTGGTTTCGTTCGTTTCTGCAAGTATTGGAATTTTGTGTTCTTCCATCTGTAAAAAACGATCAGTGCCATAATTTTATCGTATGGTATCTATGCCCTGCTGTTTATCGGAAGTTTTCTTCCCTATCTGGTCACCACGGTTGTCCGCTTGTCAGGTGGTGTACCGGAAAAAATCCTGCTGGGTGCTTCTGGTCAATCCGGGCATGTATCTGCTTGAATTTTTTACATGGAGTATGACCGGAACATCCGTGGCGGAAGAACTGATCACAAATTACGGAAAACATTTTTCTGTTTCGGGCGCTGCCGTACATTATGGATGGATGGCCGTTTCCACGCTTTTATTTGTGGCACTGGCATTTGTCTTTCTTCTGATTGCGATGCGGCGGATCAATCCGATGGCAGGATATGGAAGAAAACATGCAGGGGGAAAGCAGCATGGATGAAAAAGCATTTCTGTTGCAGGAAATCCGTTACAGCAAAAGAAAACAGAACGTAAAAAAGTTCCTGCGCTATGAAAGCACAGGAATTGCCGCAGGTGGAACCATCGCCATGGTGCTGGAAGGATGTGCGGTGTTTGTCCCTTTTTATACGGTGCATGTGTGGGCTGTTTTGGCAGTTTTATGTGGTGGCAGCTGGAGGCATTTATACGGTAATGAAGAGATGTACCATGGTACAGGCAGCACAGCAGATCGACCGTTTCGGGTTTCAGGAACGGATCGTGACGGCATATGGGCGTATTGGAAAAGAGGGTAGTATCGACCAGATGCAGCGCAGCGATGCCGTGCATATGTTACAGGAAGACCATGCATGGAAAAAGGCGCGTGTTTGTCCGGACCGAAGGAAACTTGTGGCACTTTTTCTTTCCCTTGGGCTGGCGCTTGGGCTTTTTCGTTTGTGCCGTCCCCGCGCATAAACAGGCGCAGCAGCGGCATGCCATCCGGCAGGAAGCCCGGGAAAAGGAAAAAAGAAATCCAAAAAGTGATGGATGCCTTAAAACAGACAGACACCTCTTCCATGACAAAAAAGAACAAAAGAAAAAGCCCTGCAGCAACTGATACAGTCACTGGCCTTATCGCAAAAAGAAATGCAGCAGGCAGATACGAAGCAGGCACTGGCATCTGCCGGGCAGAAACTTTCCTACAAGTATGGACAGGCGGCACAGATTTCCGGGGCAGATGTCCTGGCATCGGTACTTAAAAATCTATCCAGGTGAATACCAATACAGGAAAACAGCTGGCACAGGGGGGGATGTACAAAAGCACTACACAAAACACTACACAAAGCGGTACGCAGCGTGGGGAATCCACGCAGTCTTCGGAAACCAGTTCCCAGGATTCCGGGGATGGGGGAAGATTCGGGCAGTGGAAAGGACGGAAGTGGAAGTGGCAATGGAAGTGGAAACGGAACCGGCAAGGGGAAAGGAAGCGGAAACGGAAGTGGAACAGGAAACGGAACAGGCAGCGGACGCGGAACCGGATCCGGAGGGGGAACACATGTGGATTATGTGAGTGTTCCGAATAAACTCGGAAACGACAGCAGTATCACAAAAGGACAAGGGGGATTCGAAGAATTCCGATTATTACAAGGCGAAGAATGGTCTGGCATGGAAAGGCGAACACGTGGATTTAGATTCCGTGGTCGGCGATTACACGAAAGAGGCCTACGAAGGTATTGCCAATGGAAAATACCCGGCCGGCATGGAAGATGTCATCCGGAATTATTTTGAAAATCTGAACTGATGGAGAGGAGATCTTATGACAGAATATGAAGTATGCCAGCAGAACACCATGGCATGTGAACAGGAAATTGCAAAGGGAATTATCGGACAAAAGACGTCATCCGCCAGGTCATGCTGGCACTTCTGGCGGGCGGAAATGTACTCTTAGAAGGTATGCCGGGACTGGGAAAGACCATGCTGGTGCGCACGATCAGCCAGGTGTGTGATCTGAGTTTCCAGAGAATCCAGTTTACCCCGGATCTGATGCCGAGTGACGTGACCAGGTACCAACATCATCGTAAAAAGAAGAGCAAAAAGTGCATTCCGGTTTGAAAAAACCGATTTTGCCAATCTGGTGCTGGCGGATGAGATCAACCGTGCCACGCCAAAGACACAGTCAGCTCTTAGAGGCCATGCAGGAACACACCGTGACGATCGGAACGACCAGCCATCAGCTGCCGGAGCCGTTTCTGGTGCTTGCCACACAAAATCCGATCGAAAACGAGGGGAACTTATCCGCTGCCGGAAGCCCAGCTGGACCGTTTTTTTGTTTAAAGTGCTGGTAAAATTTCCGGACCGGCAGGAACTGCGGGGAAATCGTGGAACTGACGGAGGGAAACCATCCGCCAAAGATCGCAAAGGTCATGGACCGGGGAAAGCCTGCTTTGCAGCGCGCGCATGCGTTGCACACATTCCGATTGCGGATGCCGTCATGGATTATATTCTGGATCTGGTTATGGCAACTCATGCAGACAATCCGTATATCCGGGAGGGGGCAAGCCCGCGTGCGGCACAGGCACTGATCCGCACGGCCAGGGCACGTGCGTTTATGGAAAACCGCCTGAATGTATCATTTGAGGACGTCAAATGTGTCGCGCTTCCGGTATTGCGGCACAGGATTCTACTCAGTTTCGATGCAGTATCGGAGGGGATTACGGAAGATGCGGTGATTGGGCAGATCTTAACAGAAAAGGAACAGGGACTGTATGCTTGATGCGGGAATTTATGAACAGCTGTCGCGGCTTGTGATCGCGATGAAACAGAAAAGCAGCCAGAATATGGCAGGGAAACCGCAGATCCGTACAGAAAAGGGACTTCTGCGGAATTTTCCGATTTCGGGAGTATATGCCGGGAGATGATCTGCGCAGGCTGGACTGGAATGTCTATGCGCGGTCGGAGCGCATGTATATCCGGGAATATTTCGAAGAAAAAAGGAAGCAGTGGTATCGGTTATTTTAGATACCAGTGGATCAATGCACTATGGAAAAAGAGCAAGGCAGAAGCTGGCACAGGATCTGTGCGCGGTGATTGCCTTTCTGACTTTGCACCATATGGACCGGCTGGTGCTGTATGACAGCAGCCAGATGGGAACTCCGCTTGTGGTTTCCGGGGGAAAGAATGCACTGCCAAAAGTACTTGGATGGCTGCAGGCACGTACATTTTCGGGGACAGAGACGGATTCTTTTTCCGCCGTGCGCCAGATGCAGAGGCGTGGGGCGGGAGTTACCGTGATCGTCAGTGATTTCCTGACCGAAGCGGCGACAGATCCCACGCAGGATTGTCTGGAAAAAACGATGCAGTATCTGGACTTTACGAAACAAAGACCCGTGTTGCTTCAGACACTGTGTGCGGAAGAACTGCGTGTGACAATGGACGGTACGCGCAATCTGATAGATATGGAGTCCAAAGAAAAACTGCGCGTGACGATGCGTGCGGATGTGATTGCGCGCTATGAACAGGAACTGCAAAAGCTTTCTGTGCGGCTGAAAAAAAGTGCATCGGCTGCCGGAGGAACCTATATACTCTGTGATTCCGAAAAAGAGAGACGTGCGCTTATTTTTAGAAGATTTAAGACCTTTGTTTGTCTGAGAAAAAGTTTGAGGATGGATTATGATATTTGAGAGTTTGTGGCCGCTGGCATTTTTGCTGGCGGTTCCGGTTGTTGTGATTTTATATCTGCTTGTGCCAAAGGGGACAGACACACCAGTGTCTTCGAATCTGTTGTGGAAGAAGCTTTTTTATAATGAACAGTCTAAAACGTTCTGGGAAAAGTTTTTGCACAATCTGCTGATGTATCTGCAGATCGTGATCCTTTTGCTGCTTATTCTGGCACTGATGGCACCGTTTGTACAGCGTAAGGGGTACAGGCAGTACGGACGTGGTGTATCTGATTGACACCAGCGGAAGCATGAAGAAGCATCTCACCAAAGGGGGCAATACCCGCTTAGGGAAGCCGTAAAGTGAGATCAAAAGAGCAGATTGCCGCTTCGGATGGGGCAAAAATATCCATTGTTACCTGTGACGGCACGGGAACCAATCTGCTTGCCGTCCATACTTCCGAGAAAAAGCACTGTATCGGACGCTGGCAGACATCAAGGGCACGGACACAGCCGGATCGCTTTCCGATGCACTGGCAACCGTACAGACTGTGCAGAAAAAAAGACAAAAAAAGAACGATCGGGCAGTTGTCATCGTCTATACCGACGGCATAGGGGGGCAAAACAGACGAAAAATCTCAAAAGTCAGCTTCAGGCAACCATCCGCGTGGTGGGAAGTCCCGTTTCTAACGTGGCGAATACGTTTCTGTCCTGCACCAAAGACAGCAGCGGGGACACGTATACGGTTGCATCAGGCGTGACAAATTACAGCGATCATGCGGCAAATATGGAGATTACGCTGTATGAGGGAAAGAAAATTCTTGAAGTGCGTACACTTTCCCTTGCCGCAGACGAGACGTATACCTGCCTGTTTAAACAGGTGAACTGGGGAAAACAGCCGCTGCATACCGAGCTTTCCGCAGTGACATTTGCCGGCAGCAGCCAGAAGGATTCCTTACATGAGGATAACTGTGCCTATGCACTCAAAGACCAGGTTTCCACGAGCAAAGCCACACTGATCGGGGAAGGAAATACCTATATCGAAAAAGCGTATCTTGCCGTGACCGGAGAGAATCTTTCCAAGGCAAAAACAACGGATGCACTTGACAGTGACGATCCGGGGGTCTGTATTTTTGATGCGGATACGGCAGTGCAGGAATCTAATCAGCAGAAGGCGCGGATGATTTTTGCCAAAGAGGGAAAGAACGAGGAAAAAAATGTCAGCCTGTCCGCCGGCGATACCGAACTGACTTCCGGAATCCGGGACTTTGCGCTCGGGGGTAAATCAGACGTATGTGTATGATCTGCCGGTCTGGGCCACGGGCTTTCTGTGGAACGGAAAGCAGTGCGCCGCATACTACGGGGAGCATGACGGAATCCGGGAGGTGGTACTGGATTTGATCTGCGGAATCGGATTTTGCCCTGCAGCCGGAGTTTCCGGTATTTATGAACCATGCGCTGCACTATCTTGAGGACAGTTCCCTTCTTTCCCAAAAACGTCTATGATGCCGGAGATACCGTGCAATTTCATGCATTAAACGGTGGACGTGCAGCAGATTGCAGCACCTACCGGTCAGGCAGGACTGTTTACCGTAAAAGCGGGCGACAGAAAGGAATCCTATATTGTAAAATTTGCATGCAGCAGTCAGTCGGATGGACGGATTACGGCAGGCGATTCCGGAAGCCGCAACACGATGCAGCGGCAGCTTGTGCGAAAGCAGATGCGCAATGTCATCCTTATCCTTGTGTTTCTTCTTATGATACTGGAGTGGATCTGTTATGTCCGGCAGATGCGTTACCGTGGGCGGTTTTATCTTGCGGTGCGTCTGGTGGGGCTTGCCCTTTGGTGCTGGCTGTCGTGGAATTTCGGTGCCGCTTTCCCACGCGAAAGATACAACCGTTTTTTCTGGTTGATCTGTCGGAGAGCAATGCCGCAAATCTCACGCAGATGGAGCAGTATATGAGCCGGCAGGTTAAAGACATGCCAAAGAACAACCAGTATGCCATTGTAACGTTTGGAGCCAATGCGGTTGTGGAACAGTTTCTGACCAGTGAGAAACACAGTTTTCAGATTTTCTCGGCACCGGAGGCGGATGCAACCAACCTTGAGGAAGCCGTTTCCACAGGACTTTCCATGATCCCGGACAATGCGGCAGGACGGCTTGTGGTGCTTACGGATGGAAAGCAGACAAAGGGGAAACATCGAGCATACGGCATCGGCACTGACGGCAAAAAACGTGCAGCTGTATTCGGTTCTCTATGAAGATACAAAGCAGGGGAGCGATGCCTATATCGAAAACGTGGAAATGCCGGAGTATCTTTATCCGGGTGATTCCTATTCCATGACGGTAACTGTGGAAAGCAACTATGAGACCGATGCGAAGCTGCAGCTTTTGCAGGGAACGGAGATGGTCAGTCAGACAGGCGTGCATTTAAACAAAGGCAGCAACCGTTTTGTTTTTGAAACAGAAGGTAGTCGGTACCGATGCGCAGCAGTATACCGTGCGCGTGAAGGCACCGAAGGACACCTGTGAAAAAAACAATGATTATGGTACGTATGCAACGGTGGATTCCCCTGCCAAAGATTCTGCTTGTATCCGGAATGGGAGAGGACAGCACACCGTTTTTAGGACTTTTGGATGCTGCCGGATGCAATTACCGGCAGGTATCCGCAGTCAGTGCACCGGATACTTTAAAAAGAGATGCTGCAGTACAAGAGCATCATTCTGGAAAATGTGTACCGGACAGATCTGCCGGAGGGCTTTCTAAAAAAATCTGAAAACTTATGTGAAAGACTACGGATGCGGTCTGGTGGCATGCGGCGGTGAGGACAGTTTTGCACTGGGCGGATATCTGGATACGGAACTGGAGAAACTTCTTCCGGTCGATATGCAGCTGCGCGGGGTGAATGAAGAAACAGAATCTGGCAATGGTCATGGTGATTGATCATTCGGGCAGTATGTCGGAACAGACGGAAGGAGGCACCAATCTGGATCTGGCGATCGCGGCTGCCAAAGCGGCTGTGGATCAGCTGGATACGAAAGATGAAGTGGGTGTGGTAACCTTTGATGATGGTTACACCTGGCAGGTGCCGCTGGAAAAAGTGAAGGATAAAGACAAGATCCATCAAAGCATCGAGACGATCAGCGAAGGCGGTGGAACGACCATCAAACCGGCCGTGCGTGCGGCACTAAATGAAATCAAGAAGAGCAAGGCGCAGCTAAAAAGCATATTGTGCTTCTGACGGATGGACAGGGGGAAACCGGAAATTTTGAAGATATCATCAAGGACTGCAAGGATGCTGATGTAACCCTTTCCACGGTAGCGGTTGGAGAGTCGTCTGACAGACAGCTTCTGGAACGACTGGCAACGCAGTGTAACGGCCGCTATTATTATTCCGATATCTCAACCGTGATATCCCGAAAATCTTTGCACAGGAAGTATTTTTAAATGGAGATACGTATTTGCAGAACGGACAGTTTTCACTGAAAGGAAACAGCAGCAATGCCATCACGAAAAATCTCTTTGCCGATGGCTGGCCGCAGATCAAAGGGGTACGTGAGTGCCTCTCCGAAAACCGGAGCCAATGTGCTGCTGGCATCTGCCGAAAAGGATGACCCGATTTTGTCTGTCATGCAGTATGGACTGGGGCATACGGTTGCGTGGAATACCGATGTGACAAACCGCTGGACCGCCGGGCTGGCACAGCAGAATGATTACGATGCAGCTGTGGAAGCGGATCATCGATTACAGTGCGGGAAATACAGCACTCGGCGAAGACCGTGTGGATGTAACTACCGTAAACGGAACAACAAAAGTTACCTATTATGCCAAAGACTACGCAGAGCAGACACAGGTGGAGGCTGTGTACACGGATCCGGATGGAAAAACGCATCAGGCGAAACTGACCGCAAGTGCGCCGGGAACTTATGAGGCACAGCTGGATACGGCAGCCTCCGGTGTCTACAATCTGAGCGTGCAGCGGAAAAAAACGGCAAAAAAAATCGAAAATGCCCTGACCACCGCAGCCGTGGTACAGTATTCGCAGGAGTACAAATTTGCGCTGACAAACGACAGCTTTTTGTGCGTTCATCAAACAGTATGGAAAGATGCTTTCCCCAAAGAAGAATGTATGGAAGAAGTTAAAAGCTTCCGGGCGGGCACGGGTTTGTCTGACCAATCCGCTTTTAATCCTTTTTGCTTTTTCGTATTTCTTGCAGATATCGCCATGCGGCGGTTTGCCTATGTTCCGCCAATGCCACACTGGACGAAGCCGGCAAAAAAAAAGCTATAATGACAAAAGAAAAAACAGCAGAAGACGGGCAGCCGGAGCCGGAAGCTGAAAAACCAAAGGAAAAGACAAAGAAAACAAAACCGGAGGAAACGGCTTCCCAGGCACTTGATACTTCTGCGCTGTTAAAGAAAAAAGAAAAGCGGAACCATTCCGTTTAAAAGAAAACAGGAGTCATTATGCAATCAGACAGCAATTTACGAGAAACGTTACGGAGTATCGACCATAAAAGTTATCCGGCATACAAATCCCTGCGGGGAAGTTACCGGTTTGCAGACTATGTGTTATCCATCGATCATGTGCAGGAGATCCTTTTTGCGGCACCTTCCCATGTGCGCGTGACCGTGGATGCAAAGGCAGCGGCATTTCCGGAATATGCCATGAAAAATACACGGACGCGCACAGCACTGGCAGATGAACTGCTGCGCACGTTTGCCGCACAGATCAACCACTTTACATTTAAGGCGAAGGGATCGGGCAAGAGCGGCCTGATCTCGGTAACCCACTGCGGACAGGAGATTCTGACCCGGACAGCCTGTGAAGTGAACGAAAAAAAATCACCGCGCGTTTTTGCGGTAGGATTTCCGGCAAACGGACGGACGATCAATGCCAGGGAACTGGGAGAAAATTCTGGTTACCTAGCTGCCGGAATGTGTAAAGCACTCATTTTATTATAAAAATCTCGATGCCCGCAGAATCCAGGATGCCGTGGAACTGGCAGAAGACCAGCAGGCAGTCCGTGACCAGCTGAAAGAACAGGGGCTGGTTGCATTTTGTTGCCGATGATGCGGTACTGCCGCGGGAGAGTGGGATTTCCTCCCGGCCGATGAAACAGTCCGTAGCCTTTACCTCTCCGGAATCCCTTAGGGTGACGATGCAGCTTCCGCACAGGGGTGCGGTCACCGGTATGGGAATCCCGAAAGGAATCACACTGATCGTCGGTGGCGGCTATCATGGAAAATCCACACTTCTGACTGCACTCGAACTGGGCGTTTATAACCATATTGCAGGGGACGGCAGAGAGTTTGTGATCACGGATGAGACCGCCTTAAAAACTTCGTTCGGAGGACGGACGGTTTATCAAAGATGTCGATATTTCCATGTTTATCAATGACCTGCCAAACGGAAAAGATACCCATCATTTTTCAACGGAAGATGCCAGCGGAAGCACATCGCAGGCAGCCGGGATCGTGGAAGGCATGGAGGCGGGAAGCCGCCTGTTTCTGCTGGATGAGGATACGTCCGCGACGAACTTTATGGTAAGGGATGCATTTATGCAGAAAGTGGTAAGTCCGGACAAAGAGCCGATCACGCCGTTTCTTTCCCGTGCGCGGGAACTGTATGAGCAGGCAGGAATTTCTACCATCCTGGTAGCGGGCAGTTCCGGTGCCTTTTTCCATATTGCGGATACCGTGATCCAGATGAATCGTTACAAGCCGGTTGATATTACAAAAAAGCAAAGGCATTGTGCAAAGAATTTCCGATTTCAGAGGAAAAGCCACATCCGTTCGCCCTGCCACACAGTCACCGGATCATGGAAAAAGATAAAAACGGTGCCACAAAACGCAGGGATTACCGGAGCGGAGCCGTGCGCAAAAATGAGCCGGAGCGGTTAAAATTAAAAACCATGGGAACGGATGGATTTGCCCTCGGAAAGCAGACCGTGGATCTGCGGTATTTAGAACAGCTGATCGACAGCGAACAGACCGCGTGCCTTGGCATGCTCTTAAAATATGCGGTTGAACACCTGGTGGACGGCAAACGGACAATTGCCGAAGTCGTTGTACAGTTACAGAAAGAACTCGAAACGTCCGGCATGCGTTTTCTGGCAGAAAACGGTATTGTTTCGGGCGGTTATGCCATGCCGCGGGTGCAGGAGATGTATTCCTGTTTTAACCGTTATCGTGTATAGAAAAAAAGGGAAGCACAGGAGAGACTATGAAAAGAATATTAGTTGTCGTTGATATGCAAAACGATTTTACGACCGACCCACCGCTGGGCAATGCAGAGTGTGCAGCAGTCATTCCGAAGGTCGCGGAAGTGATAAAAACAGGCGTGTATGACAGAATCATTTTCACCCAAGACACGCACCAGAGTAATTATCTGGATACGCAGGAAGGAAAGCGGCTGCCGTCGTGCACTGCATCGAAGGAACCGAAGGCTGGGAGATTGCGCCTGTGATCTGTAAGGCAGCATCCTTTTTATTCCCAAGAACAGATCGAGACGATCTGTAAGCCGGCATTTGGCAGTGTGCAGCTTGGCGAGTGCTTAAAAGCAGTACTGCGGTGATGCAGAGGCACAGATTGATTTCTGTGGCGTGTGCACGGGTATCTGTGTCATCAGCAATGTCATGATTGCCAAAGCCTTTGTTCCGGAAGCGCGCGTGTGCGTGATTGAAAAAGCATGCGCCTGCGTGACACCGAGTCGCACCGCACGGCGATCGAAGCGATGAAAATCTGTCAGGTGGATATACAGTAATTGTATCTTATTTAAGTAAGAAGAAAAGAGAAGAATTATGAAGTTAAATCAGATCATCACCAGTCTGCTGGAAACAGACATGTACAAATTTAGTATGGGAGAGGCCATCTATCACCAGTTCTCCGACTATAAAAAAACCACATGGACATTCAAGTGCCGCAATACCGATGTGCACTTTACGGCAGAGATGGTGCAGGAGATCAAAGAGCAGATTAAGGCGTACTGCAGTCTACGTTTTACAGAGGAAGAGCTGGAATATCTGAACCGCATTACATGGATCAAGGGAAGCTATATTGATTTCCTGCGCCTGTGGCAGCCGCGCTATGAGGATTTTAAGATTTCGGATGAGGCGGAATGCGGACTTTCCATCGAGACATTCGGTACCTGGCTGAATACGTCCTTGTATGAGATCCCGACACTGGCGATTGTCAACGAAGTGTATTTCCGTATGGCGTACGATTATGACAGGCTTTATGCCAGTTTCCGGGAACGTCTGGAACGGAAGATCAAAGATGCCAGCGGCAGATACGAGATCGGTTCGTTCAGTGAATTCGGACTGCGCCGCCGTCTTTCCGCAGAGGCACAGGAGCTTGCCGTCCGCAAGCTGAAAGAAGCAGAATTTCACGGGTCAGAATTTGTCGGAACGTCCAATGTCTATCTGGCAAAGAAATGGAACGTGACACCGGTAGGCACTATGGCCCATGAATGGATCATGTGTGTCGGGCAGGGCAATCACAAGCACAATCCGGCATATTCCAACTGGTACGCGCTTGATGCCTGGGTACGCGAGTATGGCGTGTTAAACGGTATTGCACTGACCGATGCGATTACGACCGATTGTTTCCTGCGGGATTTCCAGCTGACCTATTCCACTCTGTTTTCCGGCGTGCGGCATGACAGCGGAGATCCGGTGGAGTGGGGCGAAAAAAATGATCGCACACTACCAGAAACTGGGAATCAATCCGGCAAATAAAACTTTATTGTTCAGTGATTCTCTTGATTTTGCACGGGCACACGAACTGTACGAACATTTCCGGAACCGCACAAAGGTGGCTTTTTTGGAATTGGCACCTATATCTCGAATGATACGGAGGTACCGGCACTGAATATTGTCATGAAAACCACGCTGTGCAACGGCATGGATGTCGCAAAGATCTCCGATACCCCGGGCAAGGGAATGTGTAAGAACCCGGATTATGTGCACTATCTGAAACGATGCATCGACTGGCGTATGAATCATGACAGATAAAAATTCTGATTTACAGACAAAGGAAGAAGGAACAGACCTATGAATTATACAGAGTGTATCGAACAGGCGAGAGGCCGTATCGGATCTTACTGTAAGGCGTGCTGGGAATGTAACGGCAGAGCCTGTAAAAACCAGATGCCGGTAGGAGCCAAAGGCATCGGAGATACCGCCATCCGCAACTATGACAAATGGAAAGAAATCCGCGTCCAGATGGACACGCTGGTCGAAAACCGTCCATGTGATACGACACTGGAACTGTTTGGCAGAACGTTTCAGTATCCGTTTTTTGCCGGTCCGGTAGGCGCCGTGCAGCTGCATTACGGAGACTGCCTGAATGATATTTCCTACAACGATATTCTCGTTTCCGCCTGTGCGGCATCCGGCATCGCTGCTTTTACCGGAGACGGAACCGACAGCAATGTCATGGTCGCAGCGACCAAAGCGATAAAAAATGCCGGCGGACTGGGAATTCCGACCGTAAAGCCGTGGAATATCGAAGTGATCCGGGAGAAAATGGCGATGGTAAAGGATTCCGGTGCCTTTGCCGTGGCAATGGATATCGATGCGGCCGGACTGCCGTTTTTAAAGAATCTGACCCCACCGGCCGGAAGCAAATCGGTGGAGGATCTGCGTGAAGTGAAACAGGCGGCAGGGCTGCCGTTTATCGTCAAAGGAATCATGACCGTCAAGGGTGCCATGAAGGCAAAAAGAAGCCGGGGCAGATGCGATCGTTGTGTCAAACCACGGCGGGCGTGTTCTGGATCAGTGTCCTGCCACTGCAGAGGTGCTCGAAGAGATCGCAAATGCAGTCGATGGCTCCATGAGGATTTTTGTCGACGGAGGCATCCGTTCCGGTGTGGATGTGTTTAAGGCACTGGCACTGGGGCAGCCGATGCGGTGATCATTGCCCGCCCGTTTGTGACTGCCGTGTATGGCGGAGCGCAGGAAGGCGTCGAGGCTTATGTCGATAAGATTGGAAGTGAGCTGAAAGATACGATGGCAATGTGCGGTGTGGCTTCGCTGAAGGAGATCACACGGGCTTGTGTCAGAGTGTGAGAATTACATATTGGGAAAAGGATGAAACGCTTGTGTTCGTGGCGGGTGCCATGGATATGGGCGTTTTTTTCTGTTGAAATGAGAAAAATGGATGGATTTTGTTATATTTCTTGCTGAAAAAGGTCGGTTGATGTAAAAATGTGATATAATAGAAAATAAAAATAAGGGGATTAGGGAAGAAATATAGGAAAGTGTACGGTTTATGGGACGGCAAAAAGAAGTAGTATATAGGAAAAAGTGCCTAAAATGAAAAATTAAACCTGTACTTTGACAACTGAAAATGGCTATAAAAGGTCTAGTTTACTTTTTTCTACAGCCCTTTCCAAGGCATGATATATTGGTTATATCGATTACTATCTGCTGGGAAAGGAGCAGATATGAATTATTACAATGCTAGCGGACAAATGGACCTGTCAGATCGAATAGCAATAGAAACTGGGATATGCATCGGGGAGTCATTCAAAAAAATAGCAAAAAAAGACTTCGCAGACATCCATCTACTATTGCACATGAAGTTAAAGAAAACAGAACCTTCATTAAAGGTAATTACCCGAATGGAAAAGATTGCCGCATGGCAAGACAATGCACGGTAAAGAATTTATGCGGCTGTGATGAAGAAGCCTGTAATACAAAGTGTAAACTTTGCAGAGGAGTGGATTGTACCAAGGTATGCGATAGATATGTATCAGTTGCTTGCCATAAGTTTGATTCGCCTCCGTATGTTTTTAATAACTGTAAGGATAAAAAGCTTTGCAACAAAGATAAGTATATTTACAGTGCGAAATTCGCTGATGTAGCTGTAACTCGTCGTAGATCGGAGAGTCGACAAGGAGTTAGACTTTCTGATGAAAAGAAGGAAGAATTGGATGAACTTGTGACTCGACTTGTTAAGAAAGGCCAGCCTTTAACACACATATATGCAGAACATGAAAATGAAATGCCAGTGTGTTTGAGAACACTTTATAACTATATCGATGAAGGTGCTTTATCTATTAAAAAACATTGATTTAAGAAGAAAGACAGGCTACAAACCACGAAAGAAAAAAGTACAACGATATCAATGGATTTCACTCAATGGAGTATAGACAGTGTAGGACATATGAGGATTTTGAGTATGCGATGAAATTCAAATATTCAGAAGATGAAGTAACAGAAATGGATACTGTAAAAGGCGTTAGAGAATCTGGAAAGCGTTTGCTTACAATGATCTTTAGAAAGAACAACGTAATGCTACTATTCCTGATGCCAGATGGAAAAGCAGAATCCGTAAAAGGGTTCTGGACTATCTCGAGACAGGATTGGGAATAGATGTTTTTAGACGGTTGTTTCCGGTTATATTGACTGACAACGGCAGCGAATTCAAGAAGGTAGATGAGTTAGAACTTACGCTGGATGAGGATGGCTTCCTAGTTTATAGAACAAGCCTTTATTACTGTGATCCAATGGCTTCATGGCAAAAAGGGTGTATCGAGAAGAATCATGAATTTATTCGTTATGCCGTGCCAAAAGGAAAAAAGCTTAAACCCATACACGCAAGAAGATATGACTTTATTAATGAATCATATCAATAGTGTAAAACGTCCTGGACTTGGAAATAAAAGTCCATACGAGCTCGTAGAAGAGGATGATGAAGATTTCAAAGCATTAATGTCATTATTAAAAATGCACCTCATCCCGCCAGATGAAGTGCATTTAATGCCAGATTTATTCGTTAAAAAGTAATTAGACCGAAGCTGCAGATAGTAATCGATTTGTCAATAGGTATTAAATAGACGGGTCGCATTTACTTTTGCATAACAAGTAGCCAGCCGTCTGTTAATCATGCAAACAAATATATACCTGCTATCTGGAATGCCTTAATTATAGCATGATATTTGAATTTGAACATCCATTATTAGGACTTTATTTGACCTCAGAACAGAATTTTGATTATTAGACGTATTTTCAGTTGGGTTTTAGTTTTTCATTCAAGGTATATAGGAAAAAAGTGTATTTGGTTTTAAAAGTAGAATGTAGGCTGTGAAAGTGAAGAGGAAGGAGAAGAAGATGGGCAGAGAACGAAAAAAAAATTTGTCGCCGACATATACAGAATTGATTATTCCAACATACGATGCTCTGAAACAGTTGGGAGGTTCGGGAACAAATAATGAAATCTACGAAAGAGTAATTGTGGATTTAAATTTATCAGATGAGGTGTTGGATGAACCTCATTTGGGTAGTCTTAATCAAAGTGAAGTGGAATATCAGCTTGCGTGGGCACGTACATATTTGAAAAACTATGGCATAATTGTAAACAGTGCAAGAAGCGTGTGGTCAATAACTTCAGAATATGCATCTGAACTGACTGTTAGTGCAAAAGAAATAGTTGCATTTACAGTGCAGAAAAATGCAAAAAAAAGAGAAATGGCAAAGAGTAATGATAAGCCGGATGGTAAAACGGATAAGCCGGAAGATGATATTGATTCGAATGATGATGTGGAATTTCCAGATGAGGTTAAGCCGTGGAGACAGCAGTTGGCAAATGTATTACAGAATATGGATCCGTATGGATTTGAACGATTATCACAACGATTATTACGTGAGTGTGGATTCATACAAGTATCTGTTACAAAAAAAAAATCAGGAGATGGAGGCATTGACGGAACTGGAAAGTTGAAGATTAATGGAATTGTAAGTTTTAATGTTGCTTTTCAGTGCAAAAAGATACAAAGGGCTTGTATCGTCTGGCGATATAAGGGACTTCAGAGGCTCACTGACAACGGATATTGAAAAGGGAATATTTATTACAACGGGTTCTTTTTTTCAAAAGCGGCAAAAAAAGATGAAGCGCTACTACACCAGGAAAAAAAGCAAATTGATTTAATTGATGGCGAGGAATTCATTAGTAAATTAGCGGAGTATTCAATTGGTGTAAAAAGAAGTCAAAACATACGAAATAGATGAGGACTTTTTTTCTAAGATTTAAGGAGTGGTTTTATGGCAGATGTTTTAACAAAAAGAACAACGACATAAAAACATGAAAAATATACGGGGAACAGATACTAAAATCGAAATTATACTTAGAAAAGCTTTGTGGGCAAAAGGATATAGGTATCGGAAAAATTATAGTGAGTTACCGGGTAAGCCAGATATTGTTCTGACAAAATATAAGATAGCCATTTTCTGTGATGGAGAATTCTTTCACGGAAAGGATTGGGAAGTATTAAAACCCAGGTTGGAGAAGAGTAATAACAGTGAGTTTTGGATAAGTAAGATATCCCGCAACAGAGAGAGGGATGATGAGGTAAATAAAAGATTGCTATTTGAAGGGTGGACTGTTATTCGGTTTTTGGGGTGATGATATTAAGAAGCACACGGATGAGTGTGTGAAGGTTATTGAAGAGGCAATTTTTGATACAGTTATACAGGAAAAATGATATGGTATGAATTAGCTATTATATTAAGGAAATACTAACAGGAGGATTTAAGATGGCGAGAAAAGAGGTTGGCTTTGTTGTGACTGATGATTATAAAACTTGGATAGAAGAAGTAAAGAATAAGATTAGAAATAGTCAGATTAAGGCTTCTGTTAGAATTAATTATGAGATGCTCGATTTATATTGGAATCTTGGTGTTGCGATATGTGAAAAGCAGAATCAAGCTAAATGGGGAGATGCATTTCTCAAAGTAATGAGTAATGATTTGCAAAAAGCCTTTCCTGGAGTGTCTGGTTTTTCGGTAGAAAATCTAAAAACATATTCGTTATTGGTATAATTTTTATACGAATAATGAAAAATGGTTACAAGGTGTAACCCAAATTGAAAGTATGGTAAAAAAGCATTCCGTGGGGACATAATCAACGAATTATGTATAAGTGCAAAAGATATTGATGAAGCATTATTTTATATACAAAAAACTATGGATAATAACTGGAGTAGAAATGTATTGGTTCACCAGATCGAAAGTGATTTATATGCAAGACAGGGGAAAGCAATTAATAATTTCAAGTCAAGCTTCCAGAACCACAGTCTGATTTGGCAGAGCAGACATTAAAGGATCCATACAATTTTGATTTTTTAGCATTGAGAGAAGAATACAATGAAAGAGAACTGGAAGATGCATTGGTGGAGCAGATAACACAATTTTTATTGGAACTGGGAACAGGTTTTTCTTTTTATTGGTAAGCAGGTAGAAATAAAAGTTGGAGAAAGTAACTTTTATATTGATCTACTATTTTATCATGTAAAACTGCATTGCTATGTTGTGGTTGAATTGAAAACAGAAAAAATTTAAACCAGAATTTGCAGGTCAACTAAATTTCTATGTTACTGCAGTGAATAAGAATATGAAGGAAGAGCAGGATAATCAGACAATTGGAATCCTGATTTGTAAGGATAAAGATGACGTGGTTGCTGAGTATTCATTGGAAAATATTTCACAACCTATAGGAATAGCCCAGTATGAGTTGACAAAAGTATTGAGCAAAGAATTTGAGAGCAGTTTGCCGACTATAGAGGAGAGATTGAAGAAGAATTGTCAGAATAAAAAAGGTTACAAGCTGTAACCCAAATTGGAAAAAGGAGAAGAATACTATGAATATAGAAGAAATTTTGCATGCAAATTTAACAGATGAGCAATATTCGGCTGTGATTGATGATTCCAGAAATATATTGTGTTTGGCTTGCGCAGGATCTGGAAAATCAAGGACTCTGGCATATAAAATAGCCTATTTAATATCGAGAGGTGAAGCACCAGAGAGTATTATTGCATTTTACATTTACAGAAAAGCGCAGAGAATCTATCAAGCGTAGGGTGGCGGAGGCATTACATAAATTTGGATGGCAGACCATGCATTATCTGAAAATATAGTGGGTGCTATGTTTATTGGTACTTTTAGATGCATTTTTGTCAGAAACTTTTTGGGAGATATTAATGCGAAAATACCGCCAGTTTGATATCTTGGATCAGAACAGACTGGTATTATATGTCATGTCGAGATTTAGAAAATTGGGATTGCAGAATGGGCAAGGATATTTTAAACGTATCAAAGATTTTACTGATGCGTGGCAGACCATGCATAATGAAAATATAGCATTAAAAGATATTGAACAGTATGATGAGGAATTGTTTTGTCGATTATCATGTCTTTCGGAATTGTTGAGTAATGATGGATACATGGATTTTTCTTTTTTGCAATATATCTTGCAGTTCAAGAATTGAAAAAAGATAGATAAAAAAGAGGGTTCCTATATTGAAAAATTTAAATATCTTTTTCGTTGATGAATACCAGGATATCAATCCTATACAAGAAGAATTTATAAAAACATTATCTGGTTTTTGGATATGTTATTCGTTGTGGGTGATGACGATCAGGCTATTTATGGTTGGCGTGGTGCTAATGTACAGAATATTTTAACATTTGAGGATAGATATGAAGATGTTAAAGTTCATAAATTGTTGGTGAATTTTAGAAGTACAAAAGCAATAATGAAACAGCAAATAGTTTTGTTCAAAAAACAATTCCGTTTGAAAGATTGCCAAAAGAGATACGTTATCACAAGAATGGTAATATTCAAGATTTGCGGAATTTATGGTTCCAGACCAGAGAGGATGAAGCTGAATGGGTTGCACAGCGAATTAAATCACTAATAGGAACGACTTATATTGAATATAATCCGGATGGAACAGAGAAAAAATAGAAGAGGTCTCACATACAGTGATTTTGCTGTTCTAATCAGAGGCATTCGTTCTCAGAAAGGAGAGAAATAAGGATGTTCAATTTGTCAATGCAATGAGAGAAAGAATTGAATATACCTGTAAAAACATCTGGGGAAGGTGGTATTTTTGATCGTCCGTATGCTCAATGTATATTGTACATAATGGAATTATTGCGAAATGGAACCGGGGTAAACCGAATTGACGCAGAAAAGTGTTTTAATGAACTGGTTTTACCTATTTTTTCCAGAGGCTGACAAAAATAAATATTTTAAGGTTTTACAGGAATGGTATTCAAATATATATGCACCAACAACTTCGGCAAGAAGAAAAGTTTATCCACAGAATTTTTTTTTGCATCAGTTGGCAGATGCACTTAATTTAAGAACCGTGAATGATGAGACAGCATTAAGAGATTTGGGATTATTTAGTGATATAATCAAAGATGTAGAACAGACGTATGTCAGTATAGACTCGAATGGAGATACAGAGAAATGCTTAATTTTTTTGGAAAATATAGCACAGAATTATGAATTGGATTCTGTAGACTATATTTCAAAGGTTGATGCAGTTAATGTGTCTACCATACATAAGGTTAAGGGACTTGAATATCCAGTGGTATTCGTAGTGGATTTGGTAAATCAAAGCGATTCCCAGGAAAAAGGGGACAGTATAATGGAATTTTGCCAGAGGAACTCATGACAAATGCGATAGATAGAGGGGCTTATGGAAATAGAGCAGAAGACGAAGCAAGATTATTTTATACAGCAATTACCAGAAAGCCGAGCGCCTATTATATTTAACAGGAAGTGAAATACATCCAGGATTAAAAACCAAGAAAAAACACTCTGTTTTTACAGCGGACTTAAAGCACTCAGACATGAGATATGATACGTCATTAGATATATTGGCAGACAAAAATTGAACCGGTACCAAGATTTGATGATAATGAGTTAACTACAGATTTTCTTCAGTAAAATCATATTTAACATGTCCGTTTATGTATAAATTGCAGAATATCTATGGTTATAATGCAGCAGTACCTGAATTGTTTGGGTTCGGACAAACAACTCATACTATATTGGAACGATTGCATCAAAAATATAAAGACAGAATTCGACTGAAAAAGAAATATTTGATATAGTTGAAGATACGTTTATGCTTAAACATGTATTTCCAAGTAATGATCCTATAAACAGACCGGGTTCGTATGAACGTGCAAAAAAATCTTGTACATGAAATTATGAAAAATACGTGGATACATATTCAGATGATTTCTGCAGAATCCGTCAGGATGAGGCACGGTTTGAATTATTAGTAGATGAGGCATTGATTACAGGTTCTATTGATTTATTGTTAAAGGAGGACAAAACTAAAAATATCAACGCGGCAGAGGTGATTGATTTTAAATCAATGGAAGTTCCAGATGGATTAGAGGAGTTTGATTGGCGTGAAATGTCACTACAAGTACAACTGTATTCGAGGGCTGCAAAAAGAAGTTATAGGTGAAAATGCGGAAACGGATATGTCCATACACTGAAAAATAATAAACGAGTAGAAGTTCCGGTTGATGAAACTGCGGTTAAAAAATGCAATTGGTGCAATAGAGTGGGCTGTAAAGGGAATTTTGCAAGAAGATTTTCCGATTGAGAGCGTGTTCATCGAATTGCAAGAATTGTGATTATAGAGCTTTGTGCAGACAGGAGAGAGAGAGCCGTTTAAACGCCAGGAGCTACCGCCAGTTATTAATACGCCTGTTGGAGAACGGGTAATTGCAGCATTTGAAGAGAAGATGGTGAGTTCTAAAATATGAAAATAAAATATGAAGCAAATAGACATATTTTCTGGATGCGGAGGCGTATCGTGTGGACTTTCATTGGCTGGATTTAAGGTTAAATCAGCAGTGGAAATAGAAAAGCTTATGCAGTTGATACCTCATCTGAATTATGCCCGTTGAGGTAAAGTTAATGTTTAAACGATGATGATGTTTGTGATTTGAGTGGCGAGCAAATAAAAGGCGGCCAGAATAAAAAAAGATGATATTTTTTACTTGTTCGCGGGATGTCCGCCTTGTCAGAATTTTTCAAGACAAAATCCGCTTAATAAGAATAAAACCGATGCTGAACGAAAAATTATTATTTGAATTTCTACGTTTAATCAGAAGAAATTCTACCGCCATTTATTTTGATGGAAAATGTTCCAGGGATAAAGACGGAGTTTAATAGTGCAATATTAAGCTTTGTTTTTGAACGGTTAAAACATTATGACATCAAAGAAGGCGGCTGAATGCAGCTAACTATGGTGTGCCACAGGCAAGCGAAAAAGATTTGTTTTGCATGCTGTTCGAAAAGATATTAACAAAGAATTGAAAGAAAATGGTTTTTATTTGATTTTTAAAGCTACTCGAAAAACAATGAAGTTTAAAAATGGAAGACAGTTAAAGAAGCGATTGATGATTTGTCTTATCAATTAATGCTGAGAAGAATATGAAGATGATGGCAAAATACATAACCATAAATGTGCTGGTCTATCTGATACTAATTTTGAAAAAGAATTCGGGAAGCAAGAGTTAATGGTGGTTCAAGAAATGGACTGTCAAGAAACTTGTTTTGGATTGTCATAAAAAAAGAAAGATGATGAGGG
>VOFK01001535.1_pt1 | contig 22478 bp, 40 predicted proteins | sample 5384121 | NCBI WGS metagenome assembly VOFK01 (sample SAMN12384730, study PRJNA508395) | human gut metagenome | isolation source: healthy gut J | host: Homo sapiens | reverse complement strand
TGGCAAAGTCCATGAATACCTTGAATCGAAAGTTTGTCTCGTCCGCACGCGAAAGAGGATGCTACCGAAACCATTTTCGGAAGGCAGGTATTTTCCCCGGTCTCAAATCGCCGAACCGTGCCGTGAGGACGCGGCGTTCGCGCCTATCCATGCCCGGCGGCGGACATCATGAAAATGCCATGACTCAGTAAAATATCGCACCGCAGAAAGAACCTCCCGGAAGTCGCCTCGACGGTGATTCATGATGAACTTTGCGGTGAAAGATCGCGCCCGGTGAGGAGAGAAGCAGGCCATCGCGTTGGTGAAGGACGCCATGGAAAGCGCCGTCACTTTGCCGTTCCAGATTTTAACGATCGTTCCTGATTGGCAATTGGCGCCCACCGATCCGTTCCCGTCGGCTGATTAAAGCAAAGAAGGAAGACGCAAGCGTTTGAAATGCTGTAATTCAAGCTGCGATACGGGTGAACAACAGGGATGCAGCCGCGACTTATTTGCCATCGCCGGAGGCATCGACCTGCTGACGTTACCATTCAAGCAATTCTTCCGTTCCGCATGCGGTCTCGACTAGATTCAGATCGTTCGAAAGTTTCAACCCCGCTGCTGCAGTGCGCGGTGGGTTGGGCAACCATACCAATGCCGATGATGCTTCCGCCGAGTCGCATGTCGCGCCGCCGACGCGCCGGCTCAGATTGAACAGCGTCTGCTGGTACCATCACGAAGATCCGGTGCCGAACATTCGAAATGATTGGGGCCAAAAAGTTTGCCGGTTGCGCCGATCGGGTATTAGTGTGATTTCGCCTGTCGCAAGCCGACGCGCGCCATACACCGAACTTGGCGTGCAGGTGTGGCGACCTGACGTGCGACGTGGCATCGGTGGCGGTAGCCGGCGCAGAAGCCCCTCGGTGTTCCGATGGCGTGCCGCAGGCGTCGATGTATGTGACCAGCGATCTGCGCCATCATCCCGGTGACCGATGCCATCGAGCAGTCCAGAATCCGGCCGTGAGGCGACGCCGCCACTGTACCAATGTCCGGATGTTCTCCAACAACACGCCACACAGCGCCATTCCCCGAAATGAAATCATATATAATACGCCATGGGCGATGTGCCTGTGCCGTATTTGAGGCGACCGGAGACAATATCCCTCACCGTCCGCTGATTGGCACGATCTCGGAATTGGTACCGCCGTCCTGGTGGCAGGGAACGTTTAAACGACGATGTTGAACGAATCCAGTTGCTTGGCGGAGATCGGCCACAGTACCAGCAGAGAGTTAATGTGTTTCCAATAAGCGCGCGATTTCGCGTGAGGACGCTGCGGTCGCGTTGCAGACACGAGACGAACGGACAAAACCGTGATCCGCAGGTGATGCGGCATCGCGTGCGTGGTCATGCCGGTGCATGACTGCGCGATTTGGTTTACCGTCGTGTCGGCTGGTGACGCTCGTCACGGTCCGGCAGACTCATCGACGACGGAAGACGCGGCTCGCATTGCGTGAGCTGCGCGAAGAGACCGTTTGAGCCACCGACGAAAACAGTTAGTATAGACGACCATAAAAAATGGGCAATTTATTCATCCGAAGGCATGACCGACACGAACTGGCCAACATCATGGTGGTGCACCTGCGCCACTGGCAGGCCGTCGAAACCGGCATTTCGACGCCGACGAGCATGTCGGAATCGGCTTTGGGATCCCGTAAAGCAGCCACATTCCAATTCGAGATCGCCATTTTTGCACAGAGCAATTTTCGCAGAATGCGGGCAAACAATAGCGGCTCGCAGGTTTCGAATTGTAAAAACACCGCCGGAATAAACGAAATAACGAATTCAATCCTCGCAAAACGTGCGATACTAAATTACAAAATCAGACCTGATCGATGTATCCACTGGTGCGAGCTACGACGGCGCCGGCGTGAATTTCGCCCCTTTCTCAAGCGGCCTGGCAGGAAAGTCGAGCTTTTGTTCTTTCTGGCGGGAAAGACCGTGAGACCCGAGTGGGAAATGACGGAGCAACTCCTACGTATGGCATAATTATTTGCCGGGAATACAACCCGGGCAACGGTATCGGCTGGTCGTGTAATGGGGTCCGTGGCGATCCAGCAAACCGAACAAGTTAAGCTGCGTCGACTCCGCAAAAGCCATCGAGGAAACATCGACGCAGACGAAAGCCTCTATATTGTATTGTCTTCCAAAGTTCGAGGACGTCACCAGCATGAATACGCTGGATTCCGCGCCGCATACCATGAAATCGGCCGTCAACTGGCTGGGGCAACGACCATCATCCGAACACCTACCATGATTCGGTACTCCGGCGAAGCGCCTGCGTGCGGCATGACCACCTCAACCTGACGTGCCGCCGGATGACCGTGTGGAACCATTGCGGGCCTCGCATATCCATCGGTCATCGAATATCTGAGGAAAGCTTCTCGGCGTCACCGCCATCGAATCCTATGCCGATCCACCAGTTCGTCAACGACAGCTTCGCTGCAGTGAAAGCGCTCGAGCAATCAACTACTGGGCTACAACACCATCGGCTTCTTCGCGCCTCAAGCCCGGCGAGTGGTGGCCCACCTGAATTCAAATCCATGGTCAAGGGCTCAACACCAACCCACCGTCTGGTCGACGCAACGACTACTACTTCTCGACACGACCGGCACCGGCAACCTCGTTGATGCGTTTCGCCGCAACGCGCGGTGCTCATCACGGACAGCCTGCGCGCTACTAAAGTCAACAGGAAATGCATGTCGATGGTCTTCGATCTTGCCACGCTGGCCCGTGCCAGTTCCAGGAAGTCGCGACAAGCCGGCCTTTTCGACATCGTCGAACAGATCCGGTCAATTCTCCTCGTGTCAGTTTCATCGCCGAACCTTTGGGACGGTTCCGGCGGCTATCAGGTGGGCGCTTCCGTCCAGCGTCATTGAGAAACGAAGTCGCTACCGCATTGCGTGCGTGACCGGCGTTCGCAACATCGACGCTACCGGGAACGATGGCAGCTCCGTATCAGATGACCCGTCGTCGTCCGGTGGCTTCCGTGAACTTCCTCATCACTGCACATGATGGCTTCACCATGAACGAGATTTGGTGAGCTACAACGACGCCACCTAAAGAAGGCATGGGATGGCGCAAAAGCAACAACCGTTCCTGAACAGGAAGGCCCGTAGGGACCACCATCAACGATGCGCAACATGCTCGGCGACGCTAAGCGCGCAGTCAGGGCATCGATGATTCGCGGCGGCGCAGGCACGCACGCAACAGTGGGCAACAACAACAATGCCTACAAGCGACAACGCCATTACGGACCACAATTGGGGATTCAGACGAGCAGATAATGATCTGCTTTGTTTCTCGAAGGATTCATTCTGCGACTGAGCGGTGTCTGCACCGTCGTCGTCACGTTTGTTGCAGGATCCGGACGATAAAGATTCCTGTAGGTCAGAATGGATGGACCACACCGGTCTCCATCATGAGACACAGGAAGATTGGTCAACAACACCCACGCGTTCTCGGTGATGATCTATTCGGAACGGTTCCCGATATTCGAAACCGACTGGTAAGCGGCTTCAGATGGTGATCACTGTCCTGATTTTCAACGCGCATGAGAGCCGATTATGTTCACCTTGCCGGACGAGCGGTATGGCAAAAAAATGGCGTCTGGTCGTCGACACGCATAATCCCGAAGGGTCCGGAACTCAACTATGAGGCCGGCTTCGCGATCACGGCGCAGTCGAGAAGCTTCCTGTTGCTGATGAGCGATAGAAAGCCCACCACAAAACTACGATTTCTGATAGCCATGAGAACAGGCGAGGTGCCATCCGTACGGGTGACACCTCGCCGTATTGTTTGTGGACTGTGCTCGTGAACCGTTACGAGAATTAGACTTCCGACGAGAGTCGGGAAACGGTTCAGGAACGGTTTCGCTGACCTCCGCAAGATCCTCGACGGATTCTGGCCGCTTGGTTTGCGCCAGAATAAGCTGCGTCTGCACACGATCGGATTCGATGGCCGCAATCTGCCGTGAAAAGATGATGAACCAGCCCAGAAACATCATGCCGGCAAGAGCCTCGACGTTCGTCAACGTGTTACGCCCCGCCAACCACTGGAACCCGGCAAGAGCCCCGATCACGATAGCTAGGTCTGAAATCACATATACTACTTTTTGAAAGCTGCGGGGCCAGCCAAGGCAGCGCGATCATCAGCACGCTCATCAGGCAGGGAAGACCGCGGGCGAATACGTTGTGCAGAATCGGATGCGGCGTGTAACGGAACATGCCGATGCCGATGAAGGCGATGCCTGCGAGCGTCAGCATGGTCGATAGCAGAAGAATCCGCGCCTTGAAGTGTTTGGGAGCTTCTTTTTTCATCGTTTGCAGACAGATACTGCATCTGCAGACGGTGCGTGGTGATGAGCTCCGAAATCGCGAAATAGCTGATGATGACGATGCAGACGCCGGCCAACATCAATGTCGAATTGAACATACGAGCGGCAAAAAGTGGTTCGATCGCCCAATTGGGAGAAATTGTTGTTGTACCAGTATGGATCATCGGACGTCAATCCTGCGATGCTGACACCGGAAACCACGAAGAACGGCAACAAGGATGCGATGGTCTTGGCATTCATGAGTTCCGCCTGTACGAACGTGACATAGAGCCCTACGACCCCCGAGATCGCGGCGCAGAGTGCAGTCAGATAGCCTTTTTAACGTGCGCAACTCCATCATGTTGCTGGCAATGGAAAGCAGCATGAACGCCGTGACGAAAATGGTCGACGCGTAGACCACGGACAAAGCGAGTATCTCGAAGATACGGCGAATAGGAATGGTCCAGCCATGTTTCAACGTCATCGACCTGGAGTTGCGCGCATACCCCAAGGTGAACGAGATGACTCCACATCCCGCGGTGATTCCGGCACACGGTGAACAGGCGTTGGGTGACACGCCAGATGGCGGGAGCGAATTGCAGATATAGGCCCATGGCGATCCATGCAAGAGTGGCGCATGCCATGAAGGAAATGATGCCTGAAGCCTCGGCTTTGCTGATGACGTCCCATGCGCGTTCCCTCCAGTATTTGCCATTCTAGCCTGTCGTTGTCCTACCATACGCTACAATGGAAACTCGTGTTCACCTGCCACGTGCGGGGAGTGCATGAACGGGCTGTAGCGCAGTTTGGTAGCGCGTCTGCTTTGGGAGCAGAATGTCGCAGGTTCAAATCCTGTCAGCCCGACAAAAGCCCGGAGTTCCAATGGTTTGCCACTTGGAATTCCGGGCTTCAATGATTGTGCGCACAAAAAGAAACTCAGATGCCACGCATGTTGTAGTCGGCGCTCAGATCATTCATAGCATGCAGGATCTTGTATGTGTAGACCAACGGTCCGACGATGATCAACGTGCCGAGAACGCTCCATAGCCAGTATGTCGCGGCCGTCACGGTCACCGGCAAATGCCGGGCGGCCTGTTCGGTGCCGATTCGAGCGCTGAGACGATGGTTCCAGACAAGCCAGCCGATGCCGAAAGTCAGCCCGCCGACAATGAAGAACATGAGGCAATAGTGCATGGTGCGCTTGCCGTCGCGACGCGTGGCGATCAGGTTCAAAGGTTTCCCCAACCTCACTCATCTGCCAAATGTCGTAGATACCGAAAGTGATGAGACCAAGCAGCACGAATTTGAGCAGACCGCGTTTGGTACGCAACGCCGCTCCCGCCGGAACGGGAACCGGAGCCATTGGCTGAGGCTGTTGAGCGGCAGGCGGATAATATTGCTGCGATGCGGACGCGTAGGGCTGCGGCGGCACGGCATTCGGTTGTTGGGGTTGCGGCACAGGCACATATGGCTGTGGTTGCTGTGGCGATGTCATTCTATGCGCTCGCTCTCCTCCACATTGAGGTGAAAAAAGAACGGACGTCGTCAAGGACGCCTACACGCAATGATGGGCAGATGGGGGAAGGAGTTGTATAGTTTGCATCCCATATGGATACCAGCATGTCGCTGACGAGATGGACACGTCTTTTTCCGCAGGTTTTGGTTACCATGGGTCGCATGGAAGCACTTCAAGAGAACCTATGGCCGGCACCGTATGCCGGCAAACCGCTCAACGCCACTGTGGTGGTGCCGGGTAGCAAATCCCTGTCGAACCGGTATCTCATTCTCGCGGCTCTCGGATCGGAGCCGGTGCGTTTGGTCCAGGGCTGCTGCGCTCGCGTGACACCGAGCTGATGATGGAGGCGTTACGTGCGCTTGGCGTCCGCTGTGAGGTTGGTGTCGAAACTGATACGACGGTAACGGTGACGCCGCCGGCAGATGGCCACTTCCATGGCAATGCGAAAATTTACTGCGGACTTGCCGGCACGGTGATGCGTTTCGTGCCGGGACTTGCGATGTTCGCCGATGGTCCCGTCGATTTCGATGGCGATGAGCAGGCATATGCCCGCCCGATGAAACCGGTGTTGGATGGCTTTGCGGCAGTTGGGCGCGACCATTGAATACCACGGTGAAGAAGGCCGTCTGCCGTTCACAATCACTCCGCCCGCATTTGATTCGGCCGTGCGTGAAACGCCGAATGTGGTTTCCATCGATTCGTCCGGCTCTTCGCAGTTCATTTCCGGCCTGTTGCTGATCGGCTCGCGTGTGCCAGGCGGCCTTGAGCTGCACCATACGGGGAAAAAAGACTCCAAGCCTGCCGCATATCCGAATGACGGTGGCCGATCTTAAAAGTGCTGGTGTGGATGCGATTGCAGATGAAGACGTTCATGTCTGGGGAGTCGCTCCGGGAACGGTTCAACTACCCGGGCAGGTGACGGTCGAACCGGATTTGTCGAATGCCGCTCCGTTCCTGGGCGCCGCGTTGATCGCCGGCGGAACCGTGCGTGTGCCGCATTGGCCGGAAACCACCACGCAACCTGGTGGTTTGCTGCCGGGGGTATCTTGAACGCATGGGAGCGCAAGTGTCTTTCCCGGAAAAGAACGGCATCCGTTATTGCGAAGTCACAGGTGGACATGCCATCGTAACGGTTTGGGTGATTTCGATCTGACCGCTGCCGGTGAAATCGCGCCATCGCTTTGCTGCGATTCTGGCTTTCGCCGACAAACCGACCAATATGATCGGTATCGGCCATTTACGCGGACACGAGACGAACCGTCTTGAGGCGTTGGTCAATGAAATCACGCGTATTGGGGGAGAAGCTCGTGAATTGCCGGATGGATTGAAGATAACGCCCGTATCCGCGGGCTGCCTTCGACCGGCCGTGATGGAGACTTATGCCGATCATCGCATGGCCACGTTCGCTGCGATGCTTGGTTTGCGCATCAAAGGCATCCAAGTGGGAGAACATCGCCGCCACGGCAAAAACCTTGCCGAATTTCGTGAATATGTGGAACGACATGCTTGCTTGACGGATGTATGAAAGAGATGTTGTGAAGGAGATTGTTCGATTCTAACGAGAGTGGACTCTTTTCGCCGCATAATGGGAGGGGCTTTCCGCGAGTAGTTCCGCGGGAAGCCCCTCCCATTACGTGTCTAACCTGCGGGCTCACCCCATTCGATGGTTGCCGGCGGCTTGGAAGTGCAGTCAAGCACCACGCGGTTGATCTGGCGGCATTCGTTGGTGATGCGCGTGGAGATCGTGGCGAGCACATCGTAGGGGACACGGGACCAGTCGGCGGTCATGGCGTCTTCCGAGCTGACCGGGCGCAGGACGATCGGCGAGCCGTAGGTGCGTTCGTCACCCTGCACGCCCACGGAATGCACGTCGGCAAGCAGCACGACCGGCACTGCCAGATGTCGCGGTCGAGGCCGGCCTTGAAAGCCCTCACGTGCGATGGCATCAGCTTCGCGCAACAGGTCAAGACGTTCCTTGGTGATTTCGCCGATGATGCGGATGCCGAGACCCGGACCCGGGAATGGCTGACGCCAGACGATTTCGTCGGGCAGACCGAGCTCGGTGCCGATGGCGCGCACCTCATCCTTGAACAGAGTGCGCAGCGGTTCGATGAGCTGGAACTTGATGTCTCGGCAGGCCGCCCACATTGTGGTGCGATTTGATGTTGGCCGCGCCATCGCCGCAGCCGGACTCTACGACGTCCGATACAGCGTGCCCTGCACGAGGAATTTGACTTCCTTGCCGGAGGCACCGGCCTCTTCGATGACCTGACGCTGCGCCTTCTCAAAAGTGCGGATGAACTTCTCTCCGATGATCTTGCGCTTCTTCTCCGGCTCGCTCACGCCCTTCAACGCGGTGAGGAAGTCTTCGGAGGCGTCCACGGCGATGAGCTTGATGCCGGTGGCCTTGACGAAATCATGCTTGACCTGCTCGGCCTCGCCCTTTTTGCGCAGCAGGCCGTGGTCCACGAATACGCAGGTCAGCTGATCGCCGATGGCCTTGTGCACCAGCGGCGGCGGCGACGGCGGAATCGACACCGCCGGACAGGCCACAGATCACCTGTGCGTCGCCGACCTTCTCGCGGATCTTCGTCACCTGGTCGTCGATGATGTTGGATGCGTTCCAGTTGTCACCAAGGCCGGCGCATTTGTGCAGGAAGTTCTCGATGAGCTTCTGGCCCATCGGGTGTGCTTGACTTCCGGATGCCACTGCACGCCGTACAGTTGCGGGACTCGTCCTGCATGGCGGCGACCGGTGCGCCTTCGGTGTGGGCGAGCACTTCGAAGCCTTCCGGCGCGGTCTTGACGGCCACGCCATGGCTCATCCACGTGCTTTGCTCTGCGGGAGAGCCGTCGAGCAGACCCTCCGCCTTGTCGATGGTGGTTTCCGTTTTGCCGTATTCGCCCAGGGCGGCCTTGTCGACATCCGCGCCCAACGCGTATGCCATGGCTTGGAAGCCGTAGCAGATGCCGAGCACCGGAACGCCCGCGTCGAACAGCTTCTTGTCGACGCGCGGCGCCCGGTTCGAACACGGAAGCGGGGCCACCGGACAGGATGATGGCCTGCGGATCGCTTGGCCAGCATCTCATCGACCGGCATGGAATGCGGCACGAGCTCCGAATAAACATTGGCTCACGCACGCGACGTGCGATCAGCTGGGCGTACTGGGCTCCGAAATCGACAACGAGCACAGGACCTGCAGCCATAACACTCTCCCTTTAATATGAGGTATCAAGAAACGAACAATACTAACTGCTCTATTGTGACGTTGCAAGGGAGACATTGGAAACACGTGAACGGAGAATGAGCGAATCTCACAATTGCTTACTCCCACCTACTCAACACGCCGCGTGTGTATCTAGGGAAACGAACGTGGGAAACATGTGTTAACCGACTAAAAACGTTGATTTTGAGCCGTTTTTCAATCTTTTTGATAGAGTGTGAAGTACGCACAAAAATCCCGATAAAAGCACACATTTGCGTACAGAAAAATAACAATTGAACACACAGTCGCAAAAAAACAGCAAAAAGTCGAACCGCGCTCGTAATATGTGCAAGTGACTGGAAATGAGGCATGCCGCGTAACCGCAAAGGTTTTAGGCATGGCTCATGACCTAAGAAATAAACAATCGCACATCACAGTGCAGGAGTACAGGAGTACACATGACGAGTCTTGTTATTGGCACCCCTTGGAAGAAGCTGAACGCTCCGGTTTCCGAGGAAGCTATCGAAGGCGTGGATAAGTACTGGCGCGCAGCCAACTACCTCCATCGGCCAGATCTATCTGCGTAGCAACCCGCTGATGAAGGGAGCCTTTCACCCGCGAAGACGTCAAGCACCGTCTGGTCGGTCACTGGGGCACCACCCCGGGGCTGAACTTCCTCATCGGCCACATCAACCGTCTCATTGCTGATCACCAGCAGAACACTGTGATCATCATGGGCCCGGGCCACGGCGGCCCGGCTGGTACCGCTCAGTCCTACTTGGACGGCACCTACACCGAGTACTTCCCGAACATCACCAAGGATGAGGCTGGCCTGCAGAAGTTCTTCCGCCAGTTCTCCCTACCCGGGTGGCATCCGTCCCACTACGCTCCGGAAACCCCGGGCTCCATCCACGAGGGTGGCGAGCTGGGTTACGCCCTGTCCCACGCCTACGGCGCCATCATGAACAACCCGAGCCTGTTTGTCCCGGCCATCGTCGGCGACGGCGAAGCTGAGACCGGCCCGCTGGCCACCGGCTGGCAGTCCAACAAGCTCGTGAACCCGCGCACCGACGGTATCGTGCTGCCGATCCTGCACCTCAACGGCTACAAGATCGCCAACCCGACCATCCTGTCCCGCATCTCCGACGAAGAGCTCCACGAGTTCTTCCACGGCATGGGCTATGAGCCGTACGAGTTCGTCGCTGGCTTCGACAACGAGGATCACCTGTCGATCCACCGTCGTTTCGCCGAGCTGTTCGAGACCGTCTTCGACGAGATCTGCGACATCAAGGCCGCTGCTCAGACCGACGACATGACTCGTCCGTTCTACCCGATGATCATCTTCCGTACCCCGAAGGGCTGGACCTGCCCGAAGTTCATCGACGGCAAGAAGACCGAGGGCTCCTGGCGTTCCCACCAGGTGCCGCTGGCTTCCGCCCGCGATACCGAGGCCCACTTCGAGGTCTCAAGAACTGGCTCGAGTCCTACAAGCCGGAAGAGCTGTTCGACGAGAACGGCGCCGTGAAGCCGGAAGTCACCGCCTTCATGCCGAAGGGCGAGCTGCGTATCGGTGCCAACCCGAACGCCAACGGTGGTGTGATCCGCAACGACCTGAAGCTGCCGAACCTCGAGGACTACGAGGTCAAGGAAGTCGCCGAGTACGGCCACGGCTGGGGCCAGCTCGAGGCCACCCGTCGTCTGGGCGTCTACACCCGCGACATCATCAAAGAACAACCCGCGCTCCTTCCGTATCTTCGGACCGGATGAGACCGCTTCCAACCGCTCTGCAGGCCGCTTACGACGTCACCAACAAGCAGTGGGACGCCGGCTACCTGTCCGCTCAGGTCGACGAGCACATGGCTGTCACCGGCCAGGTCGTTGAGCAGCTGTCCCGAGCACCAGATGGAAGGCTTCCTCGAGGCCTACCTGCTGACCGGCCGTCACGGCATCTGGAGCTCCTATGAGTCCTTCGTGCACGTGATCGACTCCATGCTGAACCAGCACGCCAAGTGGCTCGAGGCTACCGTCCGCGAGATTCCGTGGCGCAAGCCGATCTCCTCCATGAACCTGCTCGTCTCCTCCCACGTGTGGCGTCAGGATCACAACGGCTTCTCCCACCAGGATCCGGGTGTCACCTCCGTCCTGCTGAACAAGTGCTTCAACAACGATCACGTGATCGGCATCTACTTCCCGGTGGATTCCAACATGCTGCTCGCTGTGGCTGAGAAGTGCTACAAGTCCACCAACAAGATCAACGCCATCATCGCCGGCAAGCAGCCGGCCGCCACCTGGCTGACCCTGGACGAAGCTCGCGCCGAGCTCGAGAAGGGTGCTGCCGAGTGGAAGTGGGCTTCCAACGTGAAGTCCAACGATGAGGCTCAGATCGTGCTCGCCGCCACCGGTGATGTTCCGACTCAGAAATCATGGCGCTGCCGACAAGCTGGACGCCATGGGCATCAAGTTCAAGGTCGTCAACGTGGTTGACCTGGTCAAGCTGCAGTCCGCCAAGGAGAACAACGAGGCCCTCTCCGATGAGGAGTTCGCTGAGCTGTTCACCGAGGACAAGCCGGTGCTGTTCGCGTACCACTCCTACGCTCGCGACGTGCGTGGTCTGATCTACGATCGCCCGAACCACGACAACTTCAACGTCCACGGCTACGAGGAACAGGGCTCCACCACCACCCCGTACGACATGGTTCGCGTGAACAACATCGATCGCTACGAGCTCCAGGCTGAAGCTCTGCGCATGATCGACGCGACAAGTACGCCGACAAGATCAACGCGCCCGAGGCCTTCCGTCAGGAAGCCTTCCAGTTCGCTGTCGACAACGGCTACGATCACCCGGATTACACCGACTGGGTCTACTCCGGTGTCAACACCAACAAGCAGGGTGCTGTCTCCGCTACCGCCGCAACCGCTGGCGATAACGAGTGAGCCTAGGCTATTTGGCCTGATTGCTTGATAAAAGGCCCCCAAGGGGATTGTTCCCTTTGGGGCTTTTTCGTATTACGGTGCGATATGCTTGGCTTAAAACAGCAAAACCGCTAGCGCGTGTCAGTTACCGTTTGCACATTACGCAATTGCTCATTGTGCGAACGATGGTATCGCCCCGAATAATGTGAAGTACATAGGAGACACCGTGAGTTTTACCAGCGTCACCATCATCAGTCCCGAAGCGGCTAACGGCCGTAATGTTGTCGCCCTTGGAGTCACCAAGGCACTTGCCGCAGCCGGCAAGACCGGAGTGTTCCGTCCGGCGGTCTGCAGAAAAGACACCTTCACGGACGTGCTGATCGAAGCTTCCAATGCCGGTTTGAGCCGGGAACAGTCCGTCGGCGTGTGCCCCAAGCGCGCTCGTAACGATAAGGAAGGTTCGCGGGCGGATATCGTTGCGGCCTACACCCAAGCCGTAGAAACAGCCCGACCGGATGCCATGGTGATTGTCGGCACCGACAGGTCAGCAGTCAATGATCCCGCGTTGTTCTCTTTCAACGCTGACTTCGCGGCAGACCTCCAATCGCCGGTCCTGCTGGCCGTATGCACTATCGAACGCACACCGGAACAAGTCAAAAGCACGGTTGAGGCATCCACCAAGGTCATCGAAGACGCCGGGGAGCAAAGTCGTCGGCGTGTTCATTACTGGGTGTGACGACACGCAGCCGGATCCGCTCAAAGCATGCTTCGTCGACTACCCGGTGCCGGTGTGGACGCTACCTGCCGTCGATTTCAATGACGATGACGCCATCAGCAAGGCAGACGAAGCGTTCGCGACGAACGTCGACGCCGCGGAACTGACCGCGGTACTCGAATCGCCATTCGACGCCCCGACCACACCCTATGCTTTCCAATACGGTCTGCTGGGCAAGGCGAAGGCGGACAAGAAGACCATCGTGCTGCCGGAGGGCAACGAGGATCGCATCATCAAAGCCGCCGATTATCTGCTGGAACGCGACATCGTCGATCTGATCATCGTCGGAGACGAAAACGCCATTCTCGCCCGTGGTCAGGAATTGGGATTGAAATCGCTTGGCAAGGCGAAATTCCAAGCCAAGGATGATGAAACGGTGTTGGAACCCATGGTGGCGAAGCTGTGCGAGCTGCGCGCCAAGAAAGGCATGACCGAAGAGCAGGCGCGCAAACAGCTGGCCGATGACAGCTATTTCGGCACCATGCTTGTGGTGATGGGCATGGCGGACGGCCTCGTGTCCGGTTCCGTCAACTCCACGGCCAATACCGTGCGTCCGGCCCTGCAGGTCATCAAGACCAAGCCAGGAACATCGTTGGTATCCGGAGCGTTCCTGATGTGTTTCAAGGACCATGTCGCCGTGTTCGCCGACTGTGCCATCAACCTTAACCCCAATGCCGAGCAGCTCGCCGAAATCGCGATCCAATCCGCCGAAACGGCCAAGGCGTTCGGCCTTGAACCGAAAGGTGGGCATGCTGTCCTATTCCACGCTGGGCTCCGGAAAAGGACCCGACGTCGACCTCGTCGAGGAAGCCACCACCATCGTCAAAGACAAAGGCTCCCGACCTTGCGGTGGTCGGATCGATCCAGTTCGACGCGGCATGGTCTCCGACCGTGGCCGCGACCAAAGCCAAGGGCGATCCGGTGGCGGGCCATGTCAATGTGTTCGTATTCCCGGATCTGTGCGCGGGCAACATCGCATACAAGGCGGTACAGCGTTCCTCGGGGAGCGGCCGCCGTCGGGCCGGTGCTGCAGGGGTCTCAACCGCCCGGTGAACGATCTGAGCCGTGGCGCCACGGTCCAGGACATCATCAACACCATCGCCCTGACCGCCATCGAAGCCCAGTAATCGGGCATTTTGTAGCAAGCAACGAGTAATCTAAGGTTTTGGAAAGTCGCGTAAGCGGCACATCGATTAACACATGGAGGATGCCCACAATGGCGAAAACCGTCCTTGTCATCAATTCCGGTTCCAGCTCTATCAAGTATCAGCTGGTTGATCTCGAATACCGGCGAAGGCATCGCTTCCGGCCTCGTCGAGAAGATCGGTGAGCCGGTCGACGGCCACTACAAGCACGAGTACAACGGCGAAGCATGAGCTCGAAGAGCCGATTCACGACCACGAGCAGGGTCTGAAGCGCGTGCTCGGCTTCTTCGACGAGTTCGGCCCGAAGCTCGCCGACGCAGGCATCGTGGCCGTCGGCCATCGCGTGGTGCAGGGTGGTTCCATTTTCCCGAAGCCGGCTCTGGTCAACGACAAGACCATCAGCCAGGTCAAGGACCTCGCCGTGCTCGCCCCGCTGCACAACGGTCCGGAGGCCAAGGGCGCTGAGGTCATGCGCTCCCTGCTGCCGGATGTTCCGCAGATCTTCGTGTTCGATTCCTCCTTCTTCTTCCAGCTGCCGAAGGCTTCCAGCACCTACGCGCTGAACAAAGGAAGTCTCGCCCAGCAGTACCACATCCGCCGTTACGGCGCCCACGGCACCTCCACGAGTTCATCTCCTCCGTCGTGCCGTCCGTCATCGGCAAGCCGGCTGAAGGCCTGAAGCAGATCGTTCTGCACATCGGCAACGGCGCTTCCGCTTCCGCTGAGGTCTCCGGCAAGCCGGTTGAGACCTCCATGGGTCTGACCCCGCTTGAGGGCCTGATGATGGGTGGCCGTACCGGTGACATCGACCCGGCTGTGGTCTTCCACCTGATCCGCAACGCCCACATGAACGTGGACGAACTGGACACCCTGTTCAACAAGCGTTCCGGCATGATGGGCATGACCGGCTACGGCGATCTGCGTGAGGTTCACCGTCTGGTCGAAGAGGGCAACGAGGACGCCAAGCTGGCTCTGGATGTCTACGTGCACCGCATCGTCGGCTACATCGGCAACTACACCGCTCAGATGGGTGGCGTCGACGTGATCACCTTCACCGCTGGTGTGGGCGAGAACGACGACGTGGTCCGCAAGATGGTGTGCGACAAGCTCGCTCCGTTCGGTGTCAAGCTGGACGAGGAGAAGAACGCCACCCGTTCCAAGGAACCGCGCATCATCTCCACCCCGGATTCCGCAGTCACCATCTGCGTCATCCCGACCAACGAGGAACTGGTCATCGCCCCGCAAGTCCGCCGCCATCGCAGAAGAAGGCAAGGACTCCTACGGCAACGTCTTCTCCAAGTGAGTGACGTGTCACGTTTCGGCTGGTAGAGGAACGTGACGGCAAACGGTATGAATCTGCGCCGCCGTGCCTGATAATCGATATCATCGGTCAATCAGGCACGGCGGCGGCGCACGTTGACCCCCTTTTTCCGCGATTCGCAAGGGATTGCTTGGTAGTACGATACGACAGGTTGCACTGTACCGTGCAATGATGTAAGAGAGAACGGTTGGTTATTCGTGGCTGCTAAACGACGTTTCGTCGGTTTTGGACGGGCTTAAAGGCATAGCCCTTATTGTACGATTGTGCTGTATCACTGCGATGAGCTTTCGCTTCAAGGCGGGTTTTTCGGTGTGGATGTGTTCTTCACCATCTCCGGTTTCCTGATTTTCTCATCGCTGCTCAATCGTATCGATTCAGGTAAAGGCTTGGAACTGGGGGAGTACTTCCTCAAACGGTTCCGCCGGATTTATCCCACGCTGTTTGCTCTTATCCCGATCTCGGTGACGTTGGCATGGCTGGTGAACCGCGACATGCTTGTCGGCATCCGGAACCAGATCATGACCGTGCTTCTGGGATGCTACAACTGGTATGCCATCAGCAGCGGAGCCAGCTATTTCTCACAGATGAACCCTGACATATTCCGTCACCTATGGTTCATGTCGTTGCTCATGCAGTTTTATCTGATCGCTCCATTCGTGGTTTTGCTGCTGCGAAAAAATCATCATCAGATGGGCTCCGGTATGCATACTGACAGCCCTTGCCGGAGCAAGCGCGGTATCCATGGGGACTGCTATACCACTCTGGCGCTGACCCCCACGTGTGTATTTCGGCACCGACACACGCCATGGGCCTATGGCTCGGTGCCGCGCTGGCTTGGATACTGCCGATTCTCGACATGAGCATGGGCGAGCCAATGAATCGCGGATAATGGAACGATTCCATAAGATATGGATTCAATTCGGCCCGATAGTTGCCTTTGGCTCATTGCTGGCATTGCTGTGGATGATGCGGCATATCACTCAAGGCCCGGCGGCGTTCCATGGCGGTATCTTCGTCGCCTCCGTGCTTTGCTGTGATGCTGATCGCAGGAACCATACCATTCGGATCCTGGATGCAGGATCTGCTTGTGTTCAAGCCGCTTGCCGCTTTGGGCCATTATTCGTATGGCATTTATCTGTGGCATTGGCCATTATGGCTGCTGCTGAGATCCCTGCTGCCCCAGTGGGGCGCATGGCATGCCGACAGGCTGCTGTCCTTCACCTTCATCCTCACCGTGCTGTTCGCGTTCGCATCTTGGCGACTGTTCGAGAAGCCAGTCGCTCGTGCGGGATTCATCGCGTTGATTCGTCCGATCAGTGGAGACGAAGCCGAGCATTGCGGCCGTCTGATATCCACGGTCGTGGTGCTGGCATGCTCATGGAGCTTCTGCGGATACGCTGTGGCGACGGCATCGGAACAAACCAGTGTGGCGCAATCGCCTTGGGTATCAGCGCCAGGCTGTTGCAGCAACGCAATCATGCCGCTTTGGAACGACGCCGAACACCGATGCCAAGGAAGCCACGGCATAAGATGCCGGATGGTTCGCAAATGGCCGCCATCGGAATTCGGTGATGCTGGCGTCCAGCAAAGGATTGCAAGACACGTTCCCCAACATCATTGTGGATGCCGAAGTCTCACGGTCGATGGCGAAGGGACAGGGTCTTGTCGATCAATGAAAGCGCAAAGGAAATCTGCGCCCCTGGGTCTTGGTGGGACTTGCCACCAACTCCGTGGTGACCAATGATCAGCTTGACGTGATCTGCTGAATGATGTCGGCCCCGATCATGTGCTGGTGCTCATTAACGCACGCTCCCGTTTCATGGGTTCCCGGCACCAATGCCGTGTTGAAGCAATTCGCCGCGGCGCATTCCAACAACGTCGTACTGGTCGATTGGACGGGACCATTTCCCAGCATGCTGACGAACTTGCCGGAGATGGCATCCATCCGGGAATGTCCAATACGATCTACGCGCAGGCGGTCAAGGATTCAATCGCCGCTTGGATCAAGCAAGGGCACTGATTGATGCGTTGACGACTTCCATACGAGGTCCGCCACATGCCGTCGCATATGAATGATCCCCGTTCCGTGGAAATCGGAATGGGGATCATTCATATGCGGACGATGCCGATATTAGGGAAATCAGGCCTCCTGATGCTGAGGAGCGGACAGGAAGTGCTCCTCGCTAGGCAGAACGGCGTTGAGAATCACAGCCACCACGAACGACACCGCGATGCAGTTGGAAGCGAAGATGGACTGGGAACAGCGCCGGGAAGTTGGCGAAAATGTCGCCGACCTGGGTGAAACCGATGCCAATGGTTAGGCTCAACGCGGCGATGGTGATGTTGCGCTGCGTGTAACCGGCCTCGAAATCAGCTGGAATCCGGACAGGATGATATTGCCGAACATCATGATGGTGCAGCCGCCAAGCACAGCCTGCGGCAGGGAGTTGAAGACCTCTGCAACGGCCGGAACGAAGCTGGCAAGCACCAAAAATCAGACCGCCGGAAAGAATCACCTTGCGGTTGACCACCTTGGTCATCGCCACCAGACCGATGTTCTGCGCAAACGAAGTCAATGGCAGGCAGCCGAACAAACCGGACACGGAGGAGATCAAACCGTCGCCGGCAATAGCTCCGGCGGTTTCCTTTGTCGGTGGGTTGACGGTCGAGACCGACCTTGGTAAGCGCCGCTGTGTCGCCCAACACCTCAACCGAGGAAACGACATACAGTAGAGCGAAGGAGATAATCGCACCCGGATCAAACTCAAGCTTGAACGGCATGAAATGCGGCACCGCCACGACCTGCAGATTGGTGAAACCGGAGAAATCGACCTTTCCCATGAAAATCGCGACCACATAGCCCACGACAAGGCCGAACAGCACGGAAAGCTGCTTGGCGGTGCCCTTCATGAGCAGCTGGAACGCAAGGCAAGCCACCAGCGAAATCAGGCCAAGCGTCAGATTCTGCCAGCTGCCGAAATCGCTTCGCGCCGGAACCGCCGCCGAAGCTCGTGGCGCCGACGGACAGGAGCGAAAAACCAATCGAGGTGACGACAATCGCGGAAACGATCGGCGGAACGAAACGACGCCAATACTTGGCCGTCAAACCAAGCACGACCTCCAACAGGCCGCCAAGCACCACGGCGCCGGCGACTGCGCCATAACCCTGATGCTGCGCGATCGACATGGCGGCCGCGACGTAGGTGAAGGAAAATGCCGGTGACCATCGGCAGACGGGAACCAATCAGCCACACACCGTACAGCTGCAGGCAGGTGCCGAGACCTGCGACCAGCAGGCCGGCCTGAATGATGGCGGCGGACTGCGCGGCATCCATCTTGGCGGCCGTGGCCACCAAGAAGATAGGCGCGAGATTCGCCACGAACATGGCCATGACGTGCTGCAGGCCGAACGGAATGCCCTTCCAGAACGACACCGGTGCGTCAAGACTGCTCAACGCCTCAAAAGACACGCCTTTTTTCATGTCTTTTTTGCCTTCGTCTTTTTTTCGGTTTTCTCTGTGTTCTTCTCTTCGCTCAACTGTTACATCCTCTCTTATAATCGTTTGAGCGTACTGAAAAATCAGGAGCGGAATTCGATGGTGCCGTTTTCCGGATCCATCGATTCGACGATTGCCAGGGAATCGACGTCGTACCCCCTTCCTCACGCAGCTGGTCGCCACCGCCTTGGAAGCCCTTTTTCCACTGCGATGCCGATGCCCTCCACAGTGGCTCCGGCCTCATGGCACAGCTCGATCAGGCCTTTTAACGCCTTGCCGTTGGCAAGGAAATCGTCGATCAGCAGCACGTGGTCGCCTTCATTGAGATAGCGCTTGGACACGATGACAGGGAACTCCTTCTGCTTGGTGAAGGGAATACACGGTGGTCGTGTACTGGTCGCCGTCAAGATTGATGGACTGCGCCTTCTTGGCGAACACCACCGGGACATTGCCGAAATGACGGGCCACGACACAGGCGATGCCAATGCCGGACGCCTCGATGGTCAGAATCTTATCGATGGTCTTGCCCCTTGAAATGCTCGGCCCAGGCGGCGCCCATATGGTCGAACAGCTCGACATCGCACTGATGGTTGAGGAACGCGTCCACTTTCAGCACATTGCCGGGCTTGACGGTACCTTGTTGCGCAATGCGCTCTTCAAGTTCCTTCATGAAACCCCTTAATCTTGTCGGCCGCGAAAGCGGCATCAGATGATGGCATACGGCGAGCCGTATATAGGAGTTCAGCATACGCGCCTCAATTGACCGTGCGAGTCGGACCCCCTGACCTGCTCATGTGATAAACATGAATGCTGCGAACAAATGTTTGAATATGAGCGTGCGCGAAGAAAAAGAGGAATCGGTGGAACAGAGCATGGGACCTGTGATGTGCGATCCGCGGAGCCTGATAGAGGGGACTCAACCCCAACAGGAAGAAGCGGTGAAATACTACGGCCAGGCATTGCTCATCGGCGCCGGCGCAGGCTCAGGCAAGACCCGTGTGCTGACACGTCGCATCGCATGGCTGCTGGCGCATGGCTTCTGGGCAAAGCAGCATCCTCGCCATCACCTTCACCAACAAGGCGGCCGCGGAAATGCGTGAACGTCTCGTGACTTTGGTCGGGCCGGAAGCCGAACATATGTGGATCTCCACCTTCCACTCCGCCTGCGTACGCATCCTACGCCGCGACGGCAAGGAAATCGGCCTTAAATCGGGCTTCTCGATTTACGACACCGCGGACAGCGAGCGACTGGTCAAACTGATCGCAGCCGACCTGAACATCGATACGAAGCGGTATACGCCACGCATGCTGCTGGGCAAGATATCCGACTGCAAGAACGCGTTGGTTTCCTGGAAAGACCAGCTGAAAAAAGCGAACTGCGATTACATCCCGGGACAGCGCGGATACCAGGTGAGCGCCGGCGACGTCGACGAACTGGTCGCCGTCGTCTACGCCGAATACCAGCATCGTCTGGCGCTCGCCAACGCAGTCGACTTCGACGATTTGATCATGCGCACCGTGGAATTGCTCCAAACCTGCCCGCAGGTGAGCGAATACTATCGGCACAGGTTCCGTTACATCTTCGTGGAGGAGTATCAAGACACCAACCATGCCCAATATGTGCTCGTACGTGAATTGTCCGGCATCGATTCGGACGAACAGCCCGACCCGCAGGCGAGGGGGCGGGCCGTGGGGACCGAGCTGGATTACCGTGGTGGGTGATTCCGACCAATCCATCTACGCGTTCCGAGGTGCGGACATCCGTAACATCCAAGACTTCGAACAGGATTTCCCGAACGCCAAAACCATCATGCTCGAACAGAACTACCGTTCGACGCAGACCATCCTCGACGCGGCGAACGCGGTGATCGCGAAAAACGAAAACCGCAAGCCGAAGAAACTGTGGACGGCGCTTGGTCAAGGCGACAAAATCGTCGGCTATGCCGCCGACAACGCACAGCAGGAAGCCGGATGGATAGCGAACGAAATCGCACGAATCCACACCGAGGAAGACGTCGCTTACCGTGACATCGCCATCATGTACCGAGCCAACGCGCAGTCACGTTCGCTGGAAGAGGCCATGATCAACGCCAATCTGCCGTATCAGCTGGTCGGCGGCACCAAATTCTATGAACGTAGGGAAGTCAAGGACGCCATCGCGTATTTGCAGGCCATCGTGAATCCCGCGGATAATGAACGTGCGGCGTATCCTCAATGTGCCTAAACGAGGACTCGGCGCACGCGCGGAGGGATTGGTGGCCGGCTACGCGGACGCGCATGGCCTCACGTTCTTCGAATCCATTGAACATATGGACCAGATTGAAGGCATGACAGGCCGTACCACCAAACCGTTGGGCGCATTCCGTGATCTGATGCACGAGCTGGCCGATTTCGCCAAGGAACATGATTCGAAACCATCCGAAGTGGTGGCCGAAGTATTGGATAAAAGCGGTCTTCTGGAGGAATTGCAACGTTCCGGGATCCGCAGGATGCTTCGCGTGTGGACAATCTTTCCCAGTTGCAGTCCGTGGCCGCCGAATTCGAACAGAACACGCCGGATGCCACGTTGGCCGGTTTTCTGGAGACCACGGCATTGGTCGCCGACTCGGATCAGTTGCCGGGAGAGGGCGAGGATTCCGGCAAGGTCACGATGATGACCTTGCATACGGCCAAAGGTTTGGAATATCCGTATGTGTTTCTTACGGGTATGGAACAGGGTACGTTCCCGCACCAGCGTGCCATGGAGGACACCAGCGAGCTGTCCGAGGAGCGTCGTCTGGCATACGTGGGCATCACCCGTGCGAAGCGTCGGCTATATGTGACCCGTGCGGCGGTGCGTGCCCAATGGGGGGCAGGCCAATGACATGATGCCCAGCCAGTTCCTGGATGAGATTCCGGATGAACTCATCGATTGGAAACGTCGTGAGGCCGGTGTGGAGCGCATGCGCGCCAGCTGGGGAGATGACGACGAGTTCGGCGGGTGGGACGATGATGACGATTTCGGATCCACTTCCTTCGGCGAATCGATGTACGGATCGTCGACATACGGTTCCTCATCGTATGGTTCTGGTTCTCGCGGATCGCATTCCACTTATGGGTCGTCTCATGGATCGCACAGCTCGTATGGTTCCGGACGGTCCTCCTACGGCTCGGGAAGCCGCCGTTTCTCTGGCGGATTGCACTCTGGCTCGTCCTCATACGGTTCGTATGGCTCATCCCGGTCGTCATACGGTTCCGGCAAGCCCTCCGGCAAAATCCGGTAAGGTCACCACGCGCCGCGCCAAGCCAAAAGGGATCTGACGAAATCGGCTCCGGCAAGTTCGTTGGACGGCAACAACGGATTGAGCATCTCGATTTCCAGATAGGCGACAGAATCACCCATGACCATTACGGTTTGGGAAAGGTCATCGAAACGCAGGACAAGGGCGCGAATTCGGTGATCACCGTCGATTTCGGCACGGATGGCGTCAAACGATTGCTGCTTCGTGTGGCGCCTATTGAAAAGCTCTGACGGCTTTTCCAATAGGCGCCCTCGTGGCGGCGCCGTTGTGGGCTCATAACACGGATTGAGTGAAAAACAAGTCTTTTCTTTCGGAGCATTTGTTGCGATAATCGGCGATGTTTGCTTTTCGAGAGGAAGAACCATGCCAAGAAAACTGTTCGCCGCGATATCTCAGATTGTTCTGGGCGCGCTGATTGTCATCGCCCCGCAGACCTTCGCGCATGTGTGTGTCAAAGACATGCCCATGGCAT
>VOFK01002990.1_pt1 | contig 22483 bp, 31 predicted proteins | sample 5384121 | NCBI WGS metagenome assembly VOFK01 (sample SAMN12384730, study PRJNA508395) | human gut metagenome | isolation source: healthy gut J | host: Homo sapiens | reverse complement strand
ATCAGTGGCACGTTCAGTTACATTGTTGCTTCCAGTCATTCCACCATTGTGAGCTACTTAGGTCTTTGTCATTGATACTTTATGCGTTGGAGATGCCGATTTACTGACACCAGTTAACGAAGACTTTGTATCCATCGCTTTCGGTAGATCAGTACGCCAGGAATAAGTACGTGCACCACTACCGTGCTATGAAATCACTGGTTTCTGTTACATACTCCCCACGCCCACCCAAGGATAAATCTGTTTGGAAATTAGGAAGCAAAAAACACACTTTTGCTCCATATCTGCAATTCACACAAACATTCCCCAGGATATGCTTCAAAGATCAAATTTCAGTAAGTTGGTTTTACCGCAGTCCACTGTAACGGGTAGGAAAAGCTACTTTCGGCTGTGCCTTCGATATGGAGACATCGTATATATTTCGAAAAGCAAAACGCCATCGGCTTTTTGTGCATTCGTCGTATAAGGAGAATAGCTGTATAATCTTGATTGAAGTTGAATTCAACTAAATTTCATCTTTGACTAACACCTGCTGTACGTGTAGTATTAAGAAACGGTTAGGCTACTCCATCATTATAAGCCCGGAAAGTAACTCCAAAACTATCAGCTTCAAGTCCGGGTTCATTGCATGCAGCAACGAACTCCCTTGAAGCTGAAAAAGATTCTACATTATCCCTGATCTTTCCTTTTTTGCTTTCAGTTATACCTGAGAGTTGTTCTATTTTCGGTTCCGTCAGCCAGAATTAAACTATGTTAGAAAGAAATTGTATCCCTTTTCGTGCATTATCTGATAAAATAATTTGTCTCCATTTTGATTTCTACTTTTTGTCAGTTTTCCGTCGGGGAGGTCGGGTGCGTATTTCTTTCCGGGATTGCTGCTTCGAGGTGATATTTCCACTGGCCACGAAGCCAGAAATAATGACTAATTTGAAGAGGATTGTTTTTCAATATCTTTTCATTCCATCCCGATCCCTTCTTTTTCAAGAGAAGCAACATCGCCTACAAAGAGACTTATTACATGTCAGCGGACTATTATTAACCGGAGACACACTCGATGCCATCGTCTGCCACCTTCCGTCCCGATCCGGCGGAGCAAAAGAATCCGAACCTTACCGGCTCCATGCTGCCCGAATACTGCGCACGGAAGCCGACAGCCCCTTCTGAGTATCCGTCTTCATCCACAGCTGATCATCATGGGAGATTTCAATGACTACCCAACCAATAAATCCGTCAAAGAAATATTAGAAGCCACCATGCCGCCCAACGAAGCCACCACTTCATCCGACTCTCCATCATCGACAGAGCCTCAACCGACAACCACCCTCCCCTCCCCTTCCAAGCTTTGTCATCTACTTGCCCGGAAAAGCGATGTCCCGTACTTTCGGCTCCTATAAATATCATGGAGAATGGGGTTACTCGATCACTTGATCGTATCCGGCACTTTTTTACTCGATACCTCCTCCAGCTTCTTCACCAAGGAAAGCAAAGCAAACGTTGCCCGCCTTCCTTTTCTATTGACTGAAGACAAGAAGTACGGCGACGACGAACCTTTTTCGTACCTACAAAGGAATGAAATATCAAGGAGGAATCAGTGACCATCTCCCCATATACGCAGATTTTGAACTGATCGTATACTAACCGACAGATAAAAGGCAATAAATCCACTGCTACCAGCTATTTTACAGGAACATAGACAGGGAGGAAAAGCCATCCCCTTTGCCTACTGACGGGACATACCGGACGACTATCCGTAACATCCGGACAAAAGGCTTGTGCCACCGTGTTGGCTTTGACAACTATGCCACCGTATTGGCACTGTCGTGCCATCGCATTGGCATAGTTGTGCCTACGGTGGCAAAGATGTGCTAAGCCAGTGGCAAAGACATCCCCCCGGAAGTTAACCTGAACGAAGTTAGTCCGAATATTGATATACCTTCAGATCGAACTTCGGCACCATCGCCAGCAGATGATCAAAGATATCCGACTGAATCCGTTCGTATTTCTTTCCATACCTGATTGCGGGAAAAGAAATAAACCTGAATAGGTACTCCGTACATGGTAGCCTCCTTCTGACTGATAATCAAATCCAAATCCTGATTCACCACAGGCAGGCTACAAAGATACCGCTCGATATACACCCGATAAACCTGCGAATTGGTAGGCACCACCCCTTCCTCCGGCTGATAATCCGCCATTAAAGGAATCTCTTTCCGATAGCGGTCGAGCATTTCCGGCGTACAGAACTGGAGGGTAGTTAAATCCAGTGTGATATTCTTCATCACCCGCCGTCCGCCGGACTCTTTCATTCCACGCCAGTTCTGGAAAGGGCTGCTGACCAGTGTATAAGGAGGAACTGTAGAAATCGTATTATCAAAGTTCTGAATCTTCACCGTGTTAAGCGTAATCTCCTGCACCGTGCCATTCGCAGCACCGGAAGGAAGTGTGATCCAGTCTCCCGGACGCACCATATCATTGGCGGAAAGCTGAATACCTGCCACAAATCCCAAATGGAATCCTTTGAATACCAGCATCAGGATAGCTGCCGAAGCACCCAATCCTGCAAACAGACTGGCAGGCGATTTTATTCACAATAATAGCGATAATCACAATCCCTCCGATGAAAAACAGAAGTACCTGAAGCACCTGAATAAACCCTTTCATCGGCCGGTTCTTCATCGTCTCCTTTCCATCATAGATATCCATTATCATCAGCAGAACTCCCAAGTTGATGGCCAGCAGCAGGGAAAAGATAATATAAATGGCACAAGCCTTCTGCGAAATCAGCAACAGTTCCTTACCGCGCATGAAAGCCATCGGCAACAGGGCATAGACAAGGATGGCAGGAATTGTATGAATCAGGTTATGAAACACCTTACGCTTCATCAACAACGTATTCCAGAGATGCGGTTTCCTGCGGGTGTACTGCTTCATACCTCCCACCAGAATCGCCTGACAAAGATAATTCAGTACGACAGCAATCGCTATCATCAGTATGGCAATAATTGTTTCATCAAAGCGATCGGCAACCTTCGGGTCCATCCCCCAATCTATCAGGATTTTGTTCATCCACTTTCCTAAATCGACTACTAACATAAGCTTTATCTTTATATATCATGTTTATAGTAGGATAACAGTGAAAACCCCTCGTTTGGTTTAAAAAGACTGGCGCCTGATTTACAAGAAATCAAGGCCGCCAGTCCCACTGCTACTCTAAGCATTTCTTTTTATAATGGCAGACCGTAACGTCCATCTACAATTTTCCAGCATGCTTCTTTACCTGTTCCGGATACTGATCCGCCACATTATTCTTCTCGCCCGGATCTTTCTTCAAATCATAAAGCTGCGGCTCCTTACTGTTTCCCCAACTCGATATTCACCGCTTTCAGATATGCGGGTCCATTTCCCGGACGGAGATATTTCCATTTGCCGTCTGTCACCGACAGGTTATTCTGGGCATTCTGAAGTACCAGCCATTTCGCGTCCCTTCTTCTGTTTGCCTGTCCATGCTTTTCAGCATCGGTTCGCTATCCGGTGCCGCACCTTCCGGCAAGCGGACATTCAGCATTTCGGCGAAGGTAGCAAACCAGTCGATCTGACAAAGCAACGCATCCGAAACGGTTCCCGGACGAATCACGCCCTGCCAGCTCCAGATACAAGGGATACGTGTACCGGCTTCGAAAGAACTGTACTTTCCTCCGCGATAAATACCGCCCGGAGTATGGTCGCCCAGCAATTCTACTGCCTGATCCTTGTATCCGTCGTCCACTACCGGACCGTTATCGCTGGAAAGAATCACTAATGTATTCTTGTCCAAGCCCAGTCGTTCAAGTGTATTCAGGATTTCTCCTACCGACCAGTCAAATTCGAGCAGACAATCGCCGCGAGGGCCCATGCCGCTCTTCCCTCCTGCAAACTGTGGAGACGGAACACGGGGCACATGCGCATCCTGCGTAGCAAAGTACAGGAAGAAAGGAGCAGACTTGTGTCCTTCAATAAAGGAAACGGCTTTTCCTGTCAGTGTCTCCGCAATTTTCTCGTCCTGCCAGAGTGCCGACTTTCCGCCCTTCATATATCCGATACGGGAAATACCGTTCACGATGCTCTGATCATGTCCGTGAGAAGGGTGCATCTTCAGCAATTCCGGGTTATCCTTTCCGGTCGGTTCTCCCGGGAAGTTCGCCTTGTAGCTTACCTGAATCGGGTCGTTCGGATCAAGATTGATCACCTGATCATTCTCGACAAACACACAAGGTACACGGTCGCCCGTAGCTGCCATAATGAATGAGTATTCAAAGCCGATATCGTTGGTTCCCGGTTGCAAAGGCTTGTTCCAGTCCTGCTCTCCGCCTTTGTCGCCCAGCCCCAGATGCCATTTACCTACGACACCTGTGTTATATCCGGCATCCTTAAACAAGTTTGCCATCGTATAGCGTTCCGGACGGATGATAGCCGCAGCGTCTCCGGCAGCAATACCTGTTCCGGCTTTGCGCCATGCATATTCACCGGTCAGCATCGCATAGCGGGAAGGCGTACTGGTAGCAGCTGCACTGTGTGCATTCGTAAAACGCACTCCCATCTTGGCAAGACGCTCTACATTGGGAGTATGGATAGTCTTTGCCCCGTTGCAACTCAAGTCGCCGTAACCGATATCATCTGCATAGATAAAAAACAACATTCGGACGATTGGACTGCTTTTCCTGAGCAGTGGCATGAGACCAAACAGGAGGTTAATGCTAAAAGGCAATATGCCATAAAATTCTTTTTCTCATCTTGTCTTTTGATAAATTATTAGGTTAGAATGAAAGTCTGGTTAACTTTTTAATAAGGTTCATATCAAGGAGCTACGGTCACTCCGATTTCGTTCATTTCTACTTGCGCCGTTGTAGCTGTAGGGGTAGTAGCCTCCAGTTTGATAAAACGTGCCTTTTTCCTTCTGACCGAAAGTAACAGTCTGCGGCAACGGATTGTGCATGATATTGCTGAACTCACCGTTTGCAGGCACTTCCTTCCAGTTCTTGCCATCTGCGCTCACATAGAATTTGTAGCGGAAAGCCATCGTCGGTTTCGCTTCTGCTTTCAGAGGCGCATACGTGAATGCGGAGATTTCGACCTCTTTACCCAAATCAATTGTCAATGGAGAAGCAGCTACCTGTTTCCAGGAGGCACGAGGCAGATTATTCCAGTTTTCCGTCCGGTTCTCTTCTTCCAGAGATTCTGCATAGTAAGCTCCTACCTGACTGATATGAGCCGTCAGACGACACTCATTGACCTTCACCCGCAGCTGGCTGGCTTTTACCGCTGGAAAACGTACCATACGTTTATATCCTACAGTCGTTCCCTTCGCAACTTCCTGCCAGCCTTCTTCCGTCAATGCCTCTACTGTGAAAGACTCTACCGTTGTCCTTTCGTAATATCTTCCTGTATCATCACAACATTGATTTCTGACTCCGGCTTCAAAGAATAGACAGCCTCGCTTCCGGAAACGGCCTCCCCCAGTCTTTTCTTCCTTTTTCTACCCGGTTGTTGGTAAATATCTTCTCCCGATAAGCAGCAAACTCATTCAACCGCTGTACATCCGCTTCATTAATCAAGCCTCTGCGGTCGGGAGGAATATTCAACAAGAGTACCGAGTTATAACCCACAGACTGGAAATAGATATCAGCCAGATGCTTCAATGACTTCACTTTGCTGTCTTCCTCCGCATGATAGAACCATCCCGGACGGATAGACACATCCACCTCCGAAGGATACCAGAATAATGTTGCCTTTTCCAACATCGCACGACTTCCCAGGATCTTCCGCTTTGCTAAAGACACCCCAGCCGCTTGTTGTTTTCTTCAGAACGGGCATAGATTCCCGGAGTCAGTACCGTTGCACTCCACTCCGTTTCGCGTCCCAAGCCTTTTTCATTACCTACCCAACGGACATCGTCACCCATAATTGCCATAACCGCTTTCGGCTGCAACTTCTGAATGGTCTTATAGAAAGCATCCCAGTCATAGATTTGCTTCTTTCCTTCGGTTCGGTCCTTCTCCGTTCGCACCGTCGAACCATACTTCGTGTACCTCACCATAATTAGTGAGCAACTCTGTCAATTGCTGAATGAAGAACTCATTGTATTTAGAGAGTCTCCGTAGCATTCCGCGTTCCGGTCCCATGGAGAAAGATATACCCGAACTTCATATCATATTTATCACAAGCCTTACGCAGTTCTTTCACTACGTCTCCTGACCGTTTTTCCAGGGAGAAGAAGCTACGAGTGTTTCGTAGTAGCGGTAGGCCACAGACAAAAAGCCATCATGATGCTTTGCCGTGAGAAGTACCATTTTGAATCCGCGTCTTTCAGGCTGCGTACCCATTGTTCCGCATCCAGTTCCGTAGGGTTAAAGATAGCAGGATCTTCCTTGCCGTCGCCCCATTCCCGTCCGGTAAACGTATTGATGCCGAAATGCAGAAAAGCAGTCAGCTCCATTTGTTGCCACGCAGCCTGTTGGGGAGTAGGAACCAACCTTGCTGCCATATCTATTTTCTGTTCGAGGGTCGCATCCTGTGGAAATTCAACATGCTTCACATAGTAGTTTTCTTTCGTCAGTCCACAGCCGCCCAACGTTATCACAGAAGATAAAAAGAGAGAAATTAGTAGTTTGTTCATCATAATAAATATTGATTTAATGCTAATGAGACAAAGATAATTTATAAAGGAGTGAATTTCATGACTTTCCCGAAGCACTTTTCATTAAACTTCGCTAAATCCATGCCATTCGCTCCTTTATATTCTATCTCAATGCAATATTTCTATTCAAATGCAATCAGTACCACCGGTTATTTTACCGGATAAAGCGTAAATTCAAAAACTCTGTTTTTTTCACCGGTACCAGATATTGCGGCAATACACCCGGTCCGCAGGTTGCTGTTCCCCACTCCTGCCTGTTCAGCATCCAGATGTATAGTCATCATTCCGTCACGCTCCAGCTTTCATTAATGGTGTGCCTTCTCTAATAGTACATCCGAGAAGGGATGATACTAAACTGGAAAGGACGATTCGATTCCATAAATACACCTTCACCTGCCTGATCCGTCAGTTTAGCCCAGCGCACATCCGTCCGGTTACCTGTTGACTGCGGCGTTGCGTAATAGTGGAACATCCGTTCTACGGTCGTGTCATACAGATCTATCCTGCCGGACTGATTACGGTCGATATACGTCTCATGATCGCCACGTCCCAGATAAGAAACTTGGTCATACGTATCCGCCATACGGAAAGTCAGCCCCAAACGAGCCATTGACTTCACGATAGCCGTATCAGGTTGGAAAGTTGTATGTACTTTCAAGGCACCATTCTTACCGAGCGAGTAAACGAAATCAGCCATTCCTACTTTCTGTCCTTTCCCGTTGAGAATCTCAGCACGGACAGTAGCCGATGTCCTACCTTCTTTAAGCGATACCACCTTCTGAGTCAGATTGTTCAATCCTGCCTTACGCCACAAACGAGCACCGTTCCGATCCCGGTTGTCATTATCCGTAGCCGGACGGAACAAACTCAAAGTGACGGGGGCAGCCAGCAGTTCCTTCCCATTCAAAGTCAGAGAAGAAAGTGCTCCGGTGTTCTTATCTACAACGAAAGCTGTTTCTCCTGCCTTCTGCGGGCGGTGAGCCGTGGCATTTTTATTACCGGCAAGTACAAACTGGTCGTACGCCACTTCCCAGTCGGCATCCACCAGCGGAGCAGCCTCTTTGCGGCTCCAGCTAAGGTTCAGATAAGCTTCCCGTACAGAAGCCGGAAGTTTGACAGCGCCCAGCAGAATCTCTGCTGTAGCATGCGGCTCACAGTCCACTTCCTTCGTACCTTCGGCAAGTAGCGTTCCATCCTCCCCTTTCACATTCCAATGCAGGATATATTCATTCAGATTAGAAAAAGTCATACCAGTTCTTGATGCTGACCTTCAGGTTCTTCGGGTCAGATAGAGTCGCTTTTGATGTTCTGATAAATTTTCTTCACTTCAAGTAGATGCGGATGTGGTTCACGCACAGCGTTCACCAGACCGTTGCCACAGAAATTACCGAAGCTGGGGGATTCCTTCCGGTCCGTAATCACCTCCGTAAGTCCAATACCACTTCCCGTCTTTGTCTATCTCGCGGAAATTCTGATCTACCCAGTCCCAGATGCAGCCACCTTGCGCCATCGGCTCATTTTCCAAAAAACGTCCCAGTACTCTTTCATTCCACCGCAACTATTCCCCATAGCATGCAGGTATTCACAGAGGATGAAGGGACGGTAAATATCTTTTTAGCCACATAAGCCTTGATTTCGTCCACACTTCGATACATACGGCAATAAATGTCCGTATTATAATTCAGTTCGGCACGTTCATATTGCACGGGCGGCCTTTCTACTGATTTCAACCAGTCGTAAGTACGTTCGAAATTGATACCGTTGCCGGCTTCATTCCCCAGCGACCAGATCACGATAGCCGGATGATTCTTGGAACGTTCGTACATACGGTGCGTACGGTCCATGGGGCAGTCAGCCAGGTACTGTCTTTTTTTGCGAGGGGAAGCAGGTCCGTAACCCATACCATGCGATTCGATATTGGCTTCGTCGATCATATAAAGGCCATAACGGTCGCAAAGCTGATACCAATAAGGATGAGTCGGGTAATGTGAGTTACGCACCATATTGATATTATGCTGTTTCATCAGTCGGATATCCTGCTCCATCAGTTCTTTGCTTACGGTACGTCCCAGTTGTGAATGTTCGTGACGGTTCGCTCCTTTCACCAGCACCGGAACACCGTTGATGCAGAAACGTCCGTCTTTTATTTCGGAAGTACGGAAACCAACCTCGCATCCGGTCAGTTCAGTCACCTTTCCTTGTGCGTCTTTCAGTTTCGAGCACCAAAGTATAAAGATTAGGATACTCCGCGTTCCACGCTTTTTTACTTCCGCAATCTTCTTCTCATCGAAAGCGATGAAAGTTGCTCAATCCACGGATTTGATCCGGACAGCATCCTGCAACACAGCTTTCCCGAAGCATCTTTCAGTGTATATGCAATGGAGCCGGCTGTGGCAGAAGGTCCTTCTACCGTCACTTCCAGATTGAAAATACCCTCTTTGTATTTCTCTTTTTATCAAGAGAGGCACTTACTTTATAGTCAGCAATATACTGTTTGGGGAGTACTATACAGGTAAACATCCGTTCGATACCGCTCAGGCGCCACATATCCTGACACTCCAGATAAGCACCCGAACTCCAGCGATATACTTCCAGCGCCACCACGTTCTCACCTTCACTCAGTACATCGGTAATGTCCCATTCGGCAGCCGTCTTCGATCCCTGATTATAGCCGAGCAACTTCCCGTTCACCCATACATAATAGAAAGAAATCACACCCTCGCAGCAAAGTACTACCCGGCGTCCTTTCCAGTCGGCGGGTACTTTGAATGTACGACGATAAGAACCGACTTCGTTTTCGGCAAATGGTACCAACGGCGGATTCTTCTTGAAGTTGAACATCTTATCGTCAAACTCATAAGTTTCGTTAACATAAATCGCTGTTCCATATCCCTGTCGTTCCCAGTTGCCGGGCATTAATATCCGCCCATCCTCCGGTATAATAAGAAGGCTGGTAGAAGTCTTTCGGGCGGTTATCCGGATTCTTTACCCAGTGGAATTTCCACTTTCCGTTCAGGCTCATATAATAAGGAGACTCTTCATATCCTCCCGGTTTTCAATATCGGAAGCGTCGGCATAAGGCCATACGTAGGTATGGGGGCGAGTTTATTCAGTCCTACAGCATACTGGCTCTGCCACTCCGGCTGCGACTGTTTCTGAGCCGAAGCGAAGGTAGCAGTCAGTGCTACCATCAAGATTAAAAAGTTCGTTTCTTTAATTTCATCGTTATTATATTAGTTATTTAGTAACTGGTTATTCGATTATCAGTTCATCGAAATAGACTCTTGATTTTTGTCCGGGACGGACATGGTTGAACGGACATTCTCCCGCTCCTTCCACGGTCACCCGAACATAGCGGGCAACGGTTCCCCTTATCTACCGAAAGGTCTTCGACAAAAAGTTCCCTCACGGAATATCTCTTCGGGAGTATATTTCAATTCGTTGATATCCCGATAAGTCGCCTGATCGTCCGAAACAGCTACCTTGATGGATTTCGGTTTATGCACTCCCATTCCATAATTAGTAATACAACCGATCGTCAACGTGTTCATCTTCTCCTTTTGCAGCAAATCCACAGTGAAAGAGAAGCGGTCGTTTCTTGTCCAGCAGCACCATTCAAAGTCCGTCTGTTTCAGGCTTCCTCTGATTCCGTTACTCAGCACAGCTTCATTCGCTTTATTGCCCAGCAACGGTTTGGCCGTTGCCTTATTCCAATGTACCGGAAGCGTCAATATTTTCCCCATCTGCTCTCCACCGGCAAATGTTGCAGCATTGATTGTCCGGCATCGCTTTACAACCAGCGGCTGTTCATAGAGCGGCGAAGCAGCTGTCGGCTTACTTCCATCTACCGTATAACGGATTTCCACATCCGGACGGATATTACATTCCAGTGTTACATTCAGTGCTCCGTCTTCCGGCTTCACCGTATGCTGTATATTGTACATCGAACGAGCATACGCTATTCCTTTGGCTGCCAAGTGTTCATTGAACGAGTCCATTCCTTTGAGGAACGAAGCCCAGTCTTTCTTTTCCGGCTGTGTCCACGCCACTTCTGCCAAAGCTGCCAGACGCGGGAATACGAGGTAATCGACATCTTCCGGCTTATTGCAGAACTCCGTCCACATAGATGCCTGTACTCCCATCAGCAGATCCGCATATTCCGGTTTCCAATCTTTCTGAACCGGCTCATAGTCATACACATCTTTCAGCGTGTTATTGCCGAAATACGTCAGCGGCTCAAACCATTGCGGCCCCTGATAACGAATCAGATACATGATGCGTGCAGGGGTCATAATGAAAACGATGTCCCTGTTCGGCAGCCTTCAAGGCAGCCTGTCCGTATCCCTGCCAACCCAAGACAATGACATCTTCCGGCAAAAAACTACTGTTAGTCAGTTCATCCCAGCCAATCACTTCACGGCCTTTGCCGCGTACATACTCGCTCATCCGCTTCATGAAGTAACCTTGCAGATCCTCTTCATTGGCCAGTTTCTCTTTTTTTCATCCGTGCCTGACACAACGGGCATTTCCCCAATAAGTCTTGCGGGCTTCATCGCCTCCGATATGAATATACCGGGAAGGGAACAAGGCCATAATCTCGTCCATCACATCCTGAAGGAAAGTGTAGACGCTGTCGTTTCCGGCACAATAGATAATTTCGGAGTTCCGTCCTCCCAAACCGGGAAGCACTCCGATATACTCCTTCACCACCGGACAGGCAAAATGAGGATAGGCCGCCAATGCCGAATTACTGTGTGCAGGCACATCAATTTCCGGCACTACTTCTATCTGGCGTTCGGCTGCATAGGCCACCATTTCCTTTATATATCTTCCTGTGTATAGAAGCCTCCTACCGGGGTCGGTTCTCCGGGTTCCGGATTACGCCGGGCAGGGAAAGGCAGTCCTGTACGATCCACCCTCCAGGCACCTACTTCCGTCAGACGGGGATATTTTTTGATTTCCACACGCCAGCCGTTATCATCTGTCAGATGAAAGTGAAGCGTGTTTATTTTCAGCATCGCCATACAGTCGATGATTCGCAATACATTCTCTTTAGGAATAAAGTAACGTGCCGCATCCAGCAGTAATGCCCGGTAACCAAACCGCGGTTCGTCCTGAATACTCACTGCCGGAATACTCCATTTTACCTTCTTATCCGCCACTTCCTCTTTTCGATAGCTGCCGGAAGCAACTGGCGAATCGTCTGCAAAAGCATAAAAAGAATCCTTTGGCATCCGATGCTTCAATTATAATTTCTTTTTGGAGACACTTCCAGCGTATACGCTTCACTCTTCAAAGTTGCATCTGTCTGGAAACGGACATTTCCCTTTTTCTGCATCATCACCTACGGTCAACTTCGGAGTAAAACCTGCCGCACGGGTAAACAAAGCTATAAAGCCGCGCGCCACTTCCGCCTGCTCCTCATTTTCTACGGCAAATACTGTCTTACCGGAGAAAAAGGTAGTTTCCTACCCGGCACCATTTGTGCCGGGCGTGGAACCAAGGGTATGTCATGTGTCAAGTTAGTATCGCTACATCCGGCTACCATCGAAGACAGAAAGCCTATCAGTAATATTAAAATCGTTCTTGTCATTGTATTATTCGGGGGGTTATTCCTTGTCCCTTTCCGGAGAAAAGCGGACGGGGTCATTATATTGTTCCTGTAGTTTCAGCAGTTCGTCTTTCAGTTCCTTTACTACCGGTTCATATTCAGCCTCACCATAAAGGTTGTGCATTTCTGTCGGGTCTGCCTGCATGTCATACAGTTCCCACCAGTTGATATCATTATAAAAATGAATCAGTTTATAGCGTTCCGTACGCACTCCATAGTGACGTTTCACCATGTGCTCGGCAGGATATTCGTAGAAGTGGTAGTACAGTGACTTTCTCCAGTCCTGCGGATGTTCTCCTTTTCAGCAGAGGCAACAGTGATACTCCATGAATGTCTGCGGGAATCTCTGCTCCTGCCAGTTCGAGGAAAGTAGGCGCATAATCGATGTTCTGTACCATTTCTGTGATGTCTCCCCTGCGGTCGAAACCTTTCGGCAGACGCATGATAAGCGGTGTACGCATGGATTCTTCGTACATGAAACGCTTGTCAAACCAGCCGTGTTCACCCATGTAGAAGCCCTGATCGGAAGTATAGACTACCAGTGTATTGTCCAGCAAACCTTTTTTCTTTCAGATAATCGAGCACACGCCCTACGTTATCATCAAGAGACTTCACGGTCTTCATATAGTCGCGCATGTAACGCTGGAATTTCCAGTTGGCAAGCTCTTTTCCTTGTAGATTCTGGTTTGTAGAAATCATCGATAATCGGAGCGTAGAACTTATCCCATGCGGCACGCTGCCCTTCATCCATACGTCCGAGGAATCTCTCATAAAGTGATTTCAGACGTGACTTCTCATTCGGGCGAAGCATCTTCAAATCATAAATCATATCCATGTCCTTCACGATACTCATTTCCTGAGCAGCCGCAGCAGGGCGACCTTCATAATCGTCAAAAGAAATTATCCGGTAATGGGAAAGTCTTGTCCTCATACAAAGCCAGATTGCAGGTATCCGCCATCCAGTTACGATGAATAGCCTTGTGATGAATCAAAAGGCAGAAAGGCTTTTGCGGATCACGCTTGTTTTCCATCCAGTCGATAGCGTCGTCGGTAATCAGATTCGTGATATATCCATGCTTCTGGATAGTATCGTTGTCTTGCGTAATAAAGGCAGGATTATAGTAATCTCCCTGTCCGGGAACTATCTGCCAGTAGTTGAATCCGGATGGCAAACTTTCCAGATGCCATTTTCCTACCAATGCAGTCTGATAACCTACCTTTTTTTGCAGAAGCTTCGGGAAAGTCTGTTGAGTACTGTCGAATACGCAAGTGGTATTGTCATAGAATTTATTGGCACAGCTATGTTTCCCCCGTAATCATACAGGCACGGCTGGGACCGCTTAATGAATTAGCCACAAAGCTTTGAGTAAACGTACACCATCCGCCGCGATGCGGTCCAGGTTCGGTGTTTCCATGTAGCGGGTGTCATAGCAACTCATCATCTGAGCTGTATGGTCATCTGTCATGATGTAAAACGATGTTCAATGGCTTTTGTTCTGTCGATTTCTGTTTATTTGCACAAGATGCAAGCGAAGCAACAGCCGCTGCTCCTGCCAGAGAATAAAGCAAGTTTGATTGCAGGTTTTCCATAATGATTAATTTATTTAGATTACAATGGCAAAGATAAGGAACATATGTAAAATCAATGTATACAAATAGCTAATGTATTTACAATATTCTTTTTATTTCCGCCCGAATGAGTGCAAATGCCGGAAGCAGATCGCTGTTGTACGACGGTCTTCCGGCATTGAACTTATTTCGTACTATTGAAAACGGTTCAAAGAAAACCAGAAATTAATAGAACTGGTAGAACTTGCCCGGAGCCGAAACTTTATAGTCTCTGTTCACCAGTTCATCCGCTTCCCGTTTATAGTTATCATTTACATAGAAACGAATCCAATCTATTTCCATTCTCGGACCTTCCGTTGCATAATTGGCAGGATTAATTGATTTCAGTTCAGTATCCCAACCTGCCGGAAGTTCAGAAGAAACACTATTACCTTCTCCGAACAAGTCCATTCGCATTACTAAATAAAGACCCTTCGCTCCAATTGATGTCCCTGTAGAAGCTTTGGTAAAAGGCCATGAATCCAACATATCCCTTGTGACTTCCAAAGTTGTAGAACCATTGATACCTAACTTTATCGTACTTTCATCGACTAGTTCCACCCAATAAATATTATAATCTTTCTACCTTAGGAATAGCGGTTACTACACTCTTTGCATCACTGATAGCCTCTCCCCTCACCGACTGAGTGATTGCAGAACCAGAAACATTCTTAAGTATACAGATTGATTGCTTGGCTTCTTTACACGTAGTGGCTGTTGCTGGATTCTTCACCTCTATCATTGGTACAAACCCCTGTTCTATTACCTCCTAAGCGAACTTTCATTTCAATACGCATACCCGGATAAATACGAGTTACATTCTGTGCCCACATCTGTCCTAAAGATTTACAGCAATGTATTCCTGCTGTTCCGTAATTAGTACCTTCTACACCTACACAAATATTCAGTTCACCCTCATCAGTGACTTTCGCATATTTGGTCCAATCAATCTTTAAAACACTTCCTCTATTGGCATCCGTTGCATTACCTAATTTTTGATAATCTCCCGATGTCGAGTTTTTATGGAACTCGATTGCATAATCAAACTTCCACTGGCTGCCCAGTTCCGCATTCGGATGTGCTGTTCCTTCATCCATCTTAGCCGTCTCTTTACCCGTAAACCAGTCATCATCATAAGAAATAAACATGATATTCGGATTCTCATATACAGTTGTCATATCATACAAATCAGGATCAGCCATCGATTCCAGGTCTGTCATGGTAATCATCAAGGTAGAAGCGGTCATCGGATTGGCAGAAGAATTACTCTCCATATTCAATACCAACTGCAAGTCACCTGTCATTTCATAGTCCTGTTTGATAGTCACGGCAGCACTCTTCACCGAAGTTCTTCCTGCGGGAATGGTTAGGGGTAGAAGGCAGATTGTCATACCTGTCCTCTTCTCCTTCCTTCGGAGTGATAGTGACTTCGAGAGGCACAGAACTCGGTTTGTCCACCTTGGCAACCAATACAAACTTACCCCCTTCCGTCACCACGTTCTCTGTATTATTTTCCAGAGACATGGATATCCGATAATAATCAGACACCTTGATTCCCTGACTGGAATTAGCGATCTTATAACATCCTCGTGCAAAAGCCACAAATTCCATCGTGGTACCCGTCAGGCCGGATGTTTTCACCGGGCAATCCACCTGAATCTGCTTCTCTCCTTTGGGAAAAGTGACAATACTGCTGAACGGTTCGAATACATTCGCAACATCATCCGTTCCGGCCTTTGCCGTAAAGTAAATATCGAAATCTTCGTTAGCCACCACCTCATTACCATCGGCATCGGGTTCCACTTTGATATCCACTTTCAAGTGTTCTCCCATCACAAATGCCTTTTCATTGATGCTCATTGTCAAAGGTACAGCTTCCGGCAGAGGACGATATTTAGTCTCATCCTCACATCCCGTCAGGCCGATAGTCAACAAACATACTGGAAGTATTTTATATAATATGTTCTTCATATCTTTATCTATCTAATTGTCATAAATGAATCTTGTTCCATTCTCCTATTTCCGTTGCCAGCCCGGATTCTGTTTCAGCTCATGATTCAACGATATCTCACTCGGAGGAACCGGTAACAGATAATCGCGGTTGGAATCAAACTGATAGCCTCTCGGAAGAAGTTCTTTCTGCGGGTCCAGCCAACCGTCTGTAGTCAGAATCGTTTTCAAATCCGCAGCACTTTTTAGGATCGAATGCTTTGTACAACACACCGTCTGTGCCAAAATAAGCACCGGTTCCCCGTTTGCCCTGAATCAGTTTATGAGCTCTCCAGCGCATCAGGTCATCGAGGCGGAAACCTTTGTAAAGCCAGTTCCGCACGTCTTTCCCGACGGATTTCCTGCAAATTGGCGGAGATTGCATAACCAAAGTCCGTAAAATTAGGATCGATTTCAGACGGATCGGCGTAAGTCACTCCGGCGCGTTCGCGTAATGGTTTCAAGGTCTTTTCCAAAACAGCAGGAGTACATTTCCCCAGTTCTTCCGCTGCTTCCGCATAAGCCAGCAGTGCTTCCGCATAGCGGATCATCGGAAGTGACGTTTCGCCCTGACCACTTACATACGTGGTATCGCCCGCTCATACGGATGTGATAACCTGTGGCGTTACGTGCCGGACCACCTTCAGTCAGATAAGGAGGACGCACCACCGACTTGTTCTCTTCCGAATATTCCTCTACCAGCATCGCTTTCGATTTTGATTCCGGTGAGGTTGACTTAAACTTACAGTTTGAATGCATAACCGTTGCCAGCAAACGTCCGTCACGGCCCTTAAAAGTCAGATTGAAATCTTTAAAAAATTCCATCCGCAGGATCGATGGGAGTTCCGTCAGCATTCAGGTAATTATCAACCAGCGACTGAGACAAACCAGCCGGTCCGCTATTGTCTACATAACCGGCTCCCCAGATTACTGCTCAAATTATGAATCACACCATCCGCTATCGAATACTTCTTCCAGAAAACAACCTCTGTCATATCCGACAAGTCTTTTTGAATTGAACACGTGTGCATAAGCATCTTCTATATTCACAGCACTCTTGTCAGTAGCCTTGGTGTTCAGCGTAAGTCCCATACCAAACAGTTCATCGCCCAGTGTCAGCACCTGTCCCAGCAAGTCTGCCGATTTATCTTCAGCAGCGGCAAAGTCCGTTCCCTTGTGATATTTCTCCCAGGTACCTTCATAAAAAGCGCCACTCTCATAGCCATAATAATAGCTGCTTCCTTACACACTCTCAAACCTTTATACTGGCTGCGCGGATGAAGCAAATTCTTTAGCGGTATTCAGGTCGTCAAGAATAAACTGCGCTACTGCCGAACGGTCGCGCGGAGGAATCTGCAAACCACCGACAGTTGCATTTCTGTCCCAGAAGCTATCCATCACCGGGATACTTCCAAATCTGGTCAGCAGGTAGAAATGCCAATAGGCACGGAAGAAATAAGCTTCCCTTTCATCGAGAGCACATCTTTTTGTTTCTTCGGTTTCCGGCACTTTATAGTATTCAAAGAAATAATTCACATTACGCAGGTTCTGGTATCCTTTCTGCCATTCGGTAGAACCTCCCCCCGTTTTCCTGCAACTCTCCGTTCAGGCGCTTGTCATAAACCCGCCACGATGTTATCGCTATTCTTTCTTCTTTTCTCCGCGCACTCCCATATCGTACGTTCCGAAAAGAAGGAAGTGCGATATACAAAGCCGTTGATATAGTTGTTCACGGCACTTGCATTGACAGGAATGTCTCGCTATTGGGGGGTTGTCAGAGGCTCTCTATCCAGAAAACCCGAACATGCTGACATCATGAGACTGGCCCCCTACCACTAATAATATATATAATTTTTTCATCGCTATTCTCTAATTAAAAGGTGAAATCAAGTCCGAATACGAAGTTGCGGTTCATCGGGTATACCATACCGTTACCGTTCTGCTTCATAGGAGAAGTCAGACCCGGAGCCGTATTTTGAGCATCGCCGCCAGCCGACATATTTACCTGGTTCAGCGTTTCCGGGTCAAATTGTTTCGGCAGTTTCGTTACAGTAAACAAGTTATCGCAAGTCACATATACTTTCAGATTACTGATACCGATATGTCTCAACTGTTTTTTTGTTGAAGGTATAACCAACCGTCAGGTTCTTCATACGCATGTAAGCGGCATTCAGCAGATAACGAGTAGTGTTATATCCGGTATTTACCAAAAAAGTCTTTGTCATCCTTCCAACCGGTCAGGCGCGGCAAGTCCATTCGGGTTTTCTGTACTGAAGTAATCGAGATGTTCCTTGAAGTTGTAGTTGTTGCCACCAAACATATAGTTACTTCCGGAAATCGGGAAATCTCTCTTAGCCACTCCTTGCAACAAAGTAGATATTTCGAACCCTTTATATCCCAGATTCAAATTGATACCGAATGAATATTTGGGGGTCGTATTACCGATAATCTGCAAATCTCCGTGATCTGCCAAAGTACCTTTACCTCCGTCTACCCTACCGTCACCATTGGAATCGATATATTTCAAGTCACCGCGACGCCAGAGATCATTCGATTTGAATGCTGTCAGGTTTACATTTCTCAGGTAATCATCAATTTCACGGTTCGACAGGAAAAGATCGTCTGCACGATACCCCCATATTTCGCCAATATCCATACCTTCATAGTAACCTTTATTGGCAGCCAGACCTGTATGATTATTGTAAATGATACCTTCCGGATTATTATACTTCGTCACCACCGCCTTGTAGTTGAACACATTGAAGCCGATTCCATAGCTGAAACCACATTTCAGTTTATCATTCCAGCTCACGGAAAGTTCCCATCCACGATTGCGCAAAGTAGCATTGTTTGCTTTTGCACGGTCATCCGAAGCAATACCACTGATGCTCGGAATAGACTCAGCCGGACCGATCATGTCACGTGTCGTACGCTGATAGAAGTCAGCGGTAATCGACAGACGGTTCTTTAACAACATCAGGTCAAAACCCAGGTTGGCATTATCCACCTTCTCCCAGGTAATGTACGGACTGATCATTTTCGGAGTCTTGGCTATCGTTCCTTTGGAAGCTGTAGAAGACGAGATACCGGGCAAACAGCCACGCATTGGTACCCTGTGCATCCAGTGGCATTTGAGCAATGTAGTCATATAAGCCGGCACCGTTCTGATTACCCAGACGACCGTAGGACACACGTACTTTCAGCTGAGACACCGGAAGTGCCAGTTGCTGGAAATAAGAGTACGGGCGATATACATCAATTCGTCAGGGTGAGCGGCATAAATGCCTTCCAGCATTTCGGGAATGAATGTTTCCGGTGCGTTGATGATTTTTTTTCATCGCCTTGTTCTCCTTCTATACGATAATGCCTGATTTTTAGGAAACGGGGGAATATCCGTTTTGGATACGCCGCCGCATGCAAAGTCTGACTTCTGCTTCGCGGCGGTTTAAAGAAGTGTTTTAAGGGAAATCCGTATCAGATGATGCAGCCCTTTTTTATGATGATACAAGCGTAAAGTGCATTTTCACCCGTTGCCACGGTTGCATAGGCATTCTTAGCGCGGTCATAGAAAGCAAAGCGATCAATCGCTGCGCTCTTCGTGCCGGGCTGATGCTTTTTCAACGATTTTCGGCAAACTCCGCCCAAATCGGCGGGTTTCCATCCATCGCGCCGGGCGCGGGCGCCATCACCGTGACGGGCGCCTCCACGAACTGATCCAGCGGGAACAGGGCAAGAATCGCGTCAAGCAGCTCCGTGCCGCGGTGCCCGTCGCGTAACGCACACAGCGCCTGCCCATGGATTGCGCAGGAAAATTGCAGTCGCCGATAACCAGCTCATCGCCATGCCCCATTTCGGCAAAAAGGATTTTGAGCAGTTCCGGTGTGAGAATTGGAGAAATACCTTTCAGCATGGCGTTTTTTCCTCCCGTCGCTTACAGCTTGGGCAAGATGGCTTCCACGTCCTCATGCGGGCGCGGAATGACGTGCACGCTGACCAATTCGCCCACGCGCTTGGCCGCCGCGCCGCCCGCTTCCACAGCGGCCTTCACCGCGCCGACGTCGCCGCGAACCATCACCGTCACCAAACCGCCGCCCACATACGAACCTTTAAGCCGATCAAATGCACGTTCGCCGCCTTGACCATCGCGTCGGCCGCCTCGATCGAACCGACCAAACCCTTGGTTTCAACCATACCCAGCGCTTGCTTTTCATTGTGATAACTCCTTTCGTTCTCATGGCGGTAACGCCTTTTACTCGGTGACGGCGACCTTGGGGAGAATCTTCTTCCACATCGCCATGGGGGACGAGGGAATAACGTGCACGCTGACAGTTCGCCCACGCGCTTAGCGCGCCGCGCCGCCCGCTTCCACTAGCGGCCTTTCACCGCGCCGACGTCGCCGCGAACCATCACCGTCACCAGACCGCCGCCCACGTGCTCCTTGCCGATCAGATGCACGTTCGCCGCTTTGACCATCGCGTCGGCTGCCTCAATCGAACCGACCAAACCCTTGGTTTCAATCATGCCCAGAGCTTCCATCATGGTGAATATCTCCTTTTCCATGCTTTGTTTTTATGTTCAGCTTTCTACGCTTGGTAACTTGATGATGCGGAATCATCCCGCCGCCGTCACATCAGGGCGCGGACGATATCCATATGCGGCGAGGGGATTACGACGCTGGAACTGATGAGCCCCCGCGTCTGCTCGCTTCCTTCTGCCGCCTGCACGGCAGCTTCTACCGCGGCGACCTCGCCGGTTACGATGACAAACGATTTGCCGCCCATGCCGCGACCCAGGCGAACTTCAATCAGCTCCACGTCCGCCGCTTTCACGGCGGTATCTGCCGCGCTGATCGAACTGGCCAGCGAGAAGGTTTCCATCACGCCCACCGCCTGCACCTGCTCGGTGGGACACGCGCCCGCCATCGCCGCCACGACGCGCTCGTCTACATTGGCGATGATAAGACTGTCCACCAGTGCGCTTGCCGCGCTTTCTACGCCTGCCGCAACAGCAAAGCGTACCGCCGCAACCTCGCCGCTGACGACGACGATGTACTTGCCCGCGCAACCGTCTGCGCCGTCACAAGCTCCCACCTGTGCCGTTTTGACCATCTGATCACCCGCTAGCACACCCAGCGGATGCTGACCGTCTCCACCACGCCAATGGCGGTCATGCGCTTTCACCTCCTGCGACCTGTATCGCTTTTTGCATCGACACGGGTGACGATGCCGTCAATCGGCGCGTGAATCCTTGCGCCCAGTGACTTTTCTGGAATCTCGGCGACCACGTCGCCCGCATGCACACGGTCGCCCGTGCGCACGACCGGCACGGCAGGCTTCCCCACATGCTGACGGAGCAGCAGCGTCACCGAGTCGGGCTGATAGCCCGTTTCGGTATAGGGAGCAGGCACGTCATAAGCACTCAAAACCCATTCGGGCAATGAGGGCGGCTGACCGGCACCCGCTTGTATGTGATAAAGGGGTCGGGGGGGTGATATCCATTTCCGGCTCGGGACGAAGACCGTTTTTGCTCAGCTCGCTTTTGTACAATGCCATCACCCTCGGAGGGACAAGCCCCATGTGACAGGCATAATTCGTACAAACGCCGCAGCTGGAACATGCCCAAATGGTCTTAGGATCACCAGCAGCGCACCGTTTCCACGGTGATGAGCGCCCGCATCGCCTTATGCGGCACATTCAGCCAGCCCAGCGCATTGCGCGGGCACTATCTGCGTGCATTGGCTGCACTGGCAGCACACGGCGCGAGCCACCTTCAGCATCCTCTCCGGGCTTTTGAGTGCGGCGGGCAATCAGGGAATGCGTCCGCCTGAGCAGCAGCAGACCGCCCGTGGTCTTGGTGATGGGCGCATCCCAGTCTTCCTCCAGTCTGCCCATGCGGGACCGCCGACGATCAGAGCGAAGTTCTCTCTCGGCTTCCACTGAAACCGGAAAGCGCGATGACCTCGCGAATCGGAGAACCGATGGGCACCGTAACCGTGATGGATGAGGAACTTCGCCGCCCACAGTCACATCCTTTCGCGGATGACGGGCATTCCCTCTACGGCAGCGCTGATGTTGACCAGTGTTGCCACATTGCTGACCACAACAACCCACGTCGAGCGGCAGCTTTCCGCTGGGGAACCACGCCCCGTCACTTCAAAGATGATGGATTTTTTTCGTCCCCGGAGGGATAATAGCTGTCCATCAGGTGCAGCGTGATATCGCTTCTGCCGCCGAGCGCCTGTTCCAGCGCATGTACCGCGTCGTGATAATGCGCCTTGGTGGCGATGACACCGCGTGCTGCGCCTGTGGCTTCCATGGCCAGCGCCACACCGCGCACGACGCGCTTTTGCCTCGCGCTGCATCAGCAGCTGATCCACGCGCAGCAGCGGCTCACATTCAGCGCCATTGGCGATTACATACCAGCCTTACCGTTGAGCTTGACGTGAAAGCGGAAAACCCGCGCCGCCCGCACCGACGACACCGGCAGCGCGAATCGATTCAACAATGTTCATAACCAACGCATCCTCTCGTGATCAGCAGATGTGGAAGTCTCCGCGCAGCGGAGGCAGGCGCGAGCACAATGCAACTGAAACGAAGTACCGA
>VOFK01003453.1_pt1 | contig 22485 bp, 32 predicted proteins | sample 5384121 | NCBI WGS metagenome assembly VOFK01 (sample SAMN12384730, study PRJNA508395) | human gut metagenome | isolation source: healthy gut J | host: Homo sapiens | reverse complement strand
CTATGATGCAGATCACCGTTTGGGGCAGAAAAAGACTTAAAGGATGTGGATGATTCCAACCTTGGACTGAAGGATCCCCGACCCAGATCGCAAAAGGCATCTGATAAGGTTCGTAGGGCGCAGGCGAAAAAAGGTTGCTCTTGATCCGGCAGAGTCTGTTGACTATATTATGGACAAGTTACTGACCAAACATGTAATTTAACAAATTATAGAAAAGCGTGGTGAATGAGATGAACTTAGAAGAATATAAAGGCGTATTTGTCTTTGCACAGCAGGTAGACAACAAGTTAAACGGTATTGCACTGGAGCTGGTGGGCAAAGGAAAAGATCTGGCAAAGGATCTTGGCACAGAAGTAACTGCAGTTTTAATCGGTAGCGACGTTATGAGTCTTACCAAAGAGCTGGCTGAGTACGGCGCAGACAGAATCATCGTTGTAGATGATCCTGAATTAAAAGAGTACAGAACCGAGCCTTATGCACATGCACTGGCTGAGGTTATCAAGAAGTACAAACCCGAAATCATGCTGGTTGGCGCAACAGCAATCGGCCGTGACTTAGGGTCCCTCGTGTATCCGCAGAATCCACACCGGTCTGACCGCAGACTGCACACAGCTGGAAATCGGCGATTTCCCGATCAACCCGATCCCGGGCAGAGAACAGCTGCACAACCAGCTGCTGATGACTCGTCCTGCATTCGGCGGCAACACAATTGCTACCATCGCTTGTCCGAACTTCCGCCCTCAGATGGCTACCGTTCGTCCTGGCGCGTTATGCAGAAGGCTGAGCGTGGAAGGCGCACAGGCTGTTATCGAAGAGTTCAATCTGAAGATTCGTTCCCAACAACAAATATGTTGAGATCCTGGATATCGTAAAGGCTGTATCTGACGTAGAAGATATCATGGACGCTAAGATCCTGGTATCCGGCGGCCGTGGTGTGGCAGCGCAAGAACTTCAAACTGCTGGATGATCTGGCAGAAGCTCTTGGCGGTACCGTAAGCTGCTCCCGTGCAGTTGTAGATGCTGGCTGGAAGTCCAAAGACCTGCAGGTTGGACAGACCGGTAAGACCGTTCGTCCTCGTATACTTTGCAATCGGTATCTCCGGTGCAATTCAGCACCCTAGCTGGTATGGAAGAGTCTGACATCATCATTGCAATCAACAAAGATGAGACAGCTCCGATCTTCGACGTTGCTGACTACGGCATTGTTGGCGATCTGAACAAGATCCTGCCTGCTCTGACCGAGAAGATCAAAAAGCAAAGGCTGCAAAAAGAACTAATTGTATATAGAATGTATACAGGAAAGATCCGTCGATGAGGCGGGTCTTTTTCGTGGCGGCAAGGTGATCGCTGTTGCCCATAACGGGAGGCAAAGCAGTGCCAAAATACGATCATGTATGCCGCAGGCTTGTATCCTCATCCCCGAATTTGATATACTTGTCGCTGGAAAGGGATGACAGAATTTATGGCGAAAGAAAAAGAAATCAAAAACAAATGCGATGCGAATTCTGGATCGGATGAAGATTCGTATACCATTATACCTACGAATGCGACAATTTATCGACGGCATGCAGATCGTGGAAAAGCTGAACTTAAAACCGGAGCAGGTCTATAAGACGCTGGTAACGCAGGGACACAGCAAGGCCTATTTTTGTCTTTGTGATCGGTGGCAGAGGAGCTGGATTTTGAAGAAAAGCGGCAAAAGCGGTCGGAGAGAAAAATCTCTGGAGATGATCCATGTAAAGGATATCAACCAGATCACCGGCTATATCCGCGGCGGCTGTACGGCAGTCGGCATGAAAAAAACAGTATAAAACGGTAATCGATGCCAGTGCTCAGACATTGCAGACAATGATCGTCAGCGGCGGACGGATCGGATCGCAGATCGAACTGACTCCAGGAGGACCTTGCAAAGCGCAGCAAAATGCGGTATTTGCGGAGATTATCAAGCTTGACCCGCAAGTGGGTAAGTGTTATTATTTTGGATGGTGAAGTGCGTGTTTTGTGGACGCGCACAGGTTTCAGAAGAAAAAATGAGGTGTAGAAAGATGAGTGCAAATTTTGAAGAACTGATCTCCAAGGTCAAAGAGTACGGCAAAAAGAAAGTATCTGTTGCTGTAGCAGAAGATGCTCCGATTCTGGAAGCTGTAGAAGAAGCAAGAAAAACAGGGCTTTGCAGATGCTATCCTGGTTGGTGATGAAGCAAAGATTCGCGAGATCGCTGCAGGTTTAAATATCGACCTGACTCCTTACGAAATCATCAACGAGCCGGATCACTGGCAGGCTGCTTTAAAGGCAGTTAAGCTGGCACATGACGGCGTTGCTGACATGTATATGAAAGGTCTGATCGATACCAAATCTTTCTTAAAGAGCATTCTGGACAAGGAAGTTGGTCTGCGCACCGGCAAACCGCTGTCCCACGTATGCTGTTTTGAAGTAAAAGGAATTAAGCAGCTGTTGTTCCTGACAGACGTTGCATTTATGACATATCCTACCCTGGAAGATAGGGTACATATCATTGAAAATACCGTAGAGGTTGTACATGCATGCGGTATTGAGTGTCCGAAGGTTGCTCCTCTGGCAGCAGTTGAGGGTTGTAAACCCCAAGATGCCTGTTACCGTTGAAGCTGCTGAGCTGACCAAGATGAACGAAGAAGGCAAGATCACAGGCTGTATCGTAGATGGCCCCTCTGTCTATGGATCTGGCAATTCATCCGGAAGCTGCAACAAGCATAAGGGTGCTACTGACCACCGTAAGATCCAGGGCGATGCAGATATCCTGCTGTTCCCTGATATCCACGCCGGCAACCTGGTATACAAGACTCTGGTACACACTGCAGAGGTAAAGAACGGATGTATCCTGACCGGTACCAAGGTTCCCGTAGTCCTGACCAGCCGTTCCGATACCTTCCAGACCAAGGTAAAATTCCATCGCTCTGGCAGCGGTTGTAGCAGAAGGCTTAAAGAAAAACAAATAATTTCGCAGCATAACTGGAAGCTGCAAAAAGGGAGACAGATATGGCAATCAAGAGTCTGATCATCAACCCCGGTTCCACCTCCACCAAGATCGGTGTATTTGAGGATGAGAACTTATTATTTGAAGAAACACTGCGTCATTCCACAGAAGAGATTGCACAGTATGCGTCCATTATCGATCAGAAGGATTTCAGAAAGAACATTATCCTGGACTTCCTGAAGGCAAAGGATTTCGATGTTAAGAGTTTCGATATGATCGTAGGTCGCGGCGGTCTGTTAAAGCCTATCCCGGGCGGCACATATACCGTAAGCGATGAGCTGCTTGCAGACCTGAAAAAGGGTGTACAGGGTCAGCATGCTTCTAACTTAGGCGGTATCCTTGCACGGGAAATCGGTGATGAGATCGGTGTTCCTTCTTATATCGTAGATCCTGTCGTTGTGGATGAGCTGGAGCCTGTTGCGCGCCTTTCCGGTATGCCTGAGCTTCCCAGAAGAAGTATTTTCCATGCGCTGAACCAGAAGGCTGTTGCAAGAAGATATGCAAAAGAGCACGGCGTAAAATACGAAGATCTGAACCTGATCGTAATCCACCTGGGCGGCGGCGTTTCTGTTGGTGCGCACAGCCAGGGGCGCAAGGTTGTAGATGTAAACAACATCCTGGACGGTGAGGGTGCATTCTCTCCGGAGAGAGCAGGTACCGTTCCAGTTGGCGATCTGGTTAAAAATGTGCTATTCCGGTAAATATACCGAGAAGGAAGTTTATAAAAAGATCTGCGGAAACGGCGGCTTAAATGCTTATCTGCACACCAACGATTTCCGTGATATGCAGAAGATGGCAGAAGAGGGTGACGAATATGCCGCTCTGGTAAGAGATGCCTTCTTCTATCAGATCTCCAAGGATGCTGGTGCAATGGCAGCAGTATTAAATGGTAAGGTTGATCAGATCATTCTGACCGGCGGTATTGCATATGCACCTGTTACCAGGAAGATGCTGGAAGAAAAAGCTTGGCTGGATCGCTCCGTTCACTGTATATCCCGGTGAGGACGAGCTGCTGGCTCTGGCACAGGGTGGTCTGCGCGTTATCCGTGGAGAAGAAGCTGCAAAAAGAATATTAAGCTGATACAGAACATTCCTGCGATCTTCTAAAAGGCAGCAGGAAAGGATCAAAAGATACTGCGGAGGTCAAAGGCTTCCGCAGTTTTTTTGCGGGTCACAAAGTCGGGAATCATATATTAAGAATTTGTGAAAAAACTGTAACAACCTGTTGCCAAAGGGGCGCGCGCCTTGCATTTTCGGGCTTAATCTGTTAAAATAACCTTTAGTTTTTTTAGTTATCGTGGCAAAGAGGGCTCTTTTTGCCCTGTTTTGGCAGGAGTAAGGCGTCTGGCGGGCGCATTTGAATGGAGAATAACGGATGAATGTCATTGAAAAAGTTTTTGGTACACACAGCGAAAGAGAGTTAAAGCGAATCCTTCCGATCGTGGATAAAATTGAGTCTCTGCGTGACGACATGATGGCGCTGACGGATGATGAACAGCTGAAAGATAAGACGAAAAAGAATATAAAAAACACGTCTGGCGCAGGGGGCGAGACCTTAGACGACCTTTTGCCGGAAGCGTATGCAACGGTTCCGGGAAGCGGGACGTCGTGTCCTGAACATGGAGCATTTCCGCGTACAGCTGATCGGCGGTATTATCCTGCATCAGGGACGTATCGCAGAAATGAAAACCGGTGAAGGTAAGACGCTGGTATCCACGCTTCCTGCTTACTTAAACGCGCTGGAGGGTAAGGGTGTACACGTTGTAACGGTCAATGATTACCTGGCAGCCCGTGACGCAGAGTGGATGGGAGCGATTCATGAATTTCTGGGCTTAAAGGTCGGCATTGTATTAAACAGCATGAAGCCGGAAGAGCGGAAGGCAGCATATGCCTGCGATATTACTTATGTCACCAATAACGAGCTGGGCTTTGATTATCTGCGTGACAACATGGCGATTTACAAGGAGCAGCTGGTACTGCGTGATCTGCACTATGCCATTATCGATGAAGTGGACTCCGTCTTGATTGATGAAGCGCGAACACCGCTTATCATTTCCGGACAGAGCGGCGAAAAATCTACCAGCCTGTACGAAGCCTGTGACATTTTGGCAAGACAGTTAAAACGCGGCGATGACGTTGGCGAGTTTTCCAAGATGGATGCGATCATGGGCATCGAGCAGGAAGAAAACGGTGATTTCGTTGTAAATGAAAAGGATAAGGTTGTAAACCTGACTGCAGAGGGTATCGAAAAGGTTGAGAAATTCTTCCATATCGAAAACCTTGCGGATCCCGAAAATCTCGAGATTCAGAACAATATCATCCTCGCCCTGCGTGCGCACAACCTGATGCACCGCGATAAGGACTACGTGGTAAAAGAGGATCAGGTTCTGATTGTCGATGAATTTACCGGACGTATCATGCCCGGACGCCGCTATTCCGACGGTCTGCATCAGGCAATTGAAGCAAAAGAGCACGTTAAGGTTAAAAGAGAAAGCAAGACGCTGGCAACCATCACGTTCAGAACTTCTTTAATAAATTTGAAAAAAAATCCGGCATGACCGGTACCGCTCTGACAGAGGAAAAGGAATTTAGAGATATTTACGGAATGGACGTTGTGGAGATTCCTACCAATCGCCCGGTTATCGAAAAGACCTGCACGATGCGGTTTACAAGACAAAGAAAGAAAAGCTTAACGCCATCGTGGAAGCGGTCAAGGAAGCACATGCAAAGGGACAGCCGGTTCTGGTAGGTACGATTACGATCGAAGCATCCGAACAGCTTTCCGGCATGCTTAAAGCGTGAAGGCATTCAGCATAAAGGTGCTGAATGCAAAGTTCCACGAGCTGGAAGCGGAAATTGTTGCACCACGATGCCGGTATTCACGGTGCGGTAACCATTGCTACCAACATGGCAGGCCGTGGTACGGATATCAAGCTGGATGAAGAAGCAAAGGCAGCAGGCGGTCTGAAAATCATCGGTACCGAGCGTCATGAATCCCGCCGTATCGACAATCAGCTGCGCGGTCGTTCCGGTCGTCAGGGAGACCCCGGTGAATCCAGATTCTATATTTCCCTGGAAGACGATCTGATGAGACTGTTCGGTTCCGAGAAGATGATCAGCATGTTCAATGCGCTGGGCATTCCGGAAGGTCAGGAAATCGAGCACAAGATGCTTTCCAAGGCGATTGAAAACGCACAGAAGAAGATCGAGGGCAACAACTTCGGTATCCGTAAAAATTTGTTGGAATACGATCAGGTCAACAACGAGCAGCGTGAAATCATCTATGCGGAGCGTCGCCGCGTTCTGGACGGAGAGAGCATGCGCGATGTGATCTACAAGATGATTACTGATATCGTAGACAATACGGTGGATATGGTCATCGGCGAAGAAAACGATTCCGAAGAATGGAACCTGGCGGAGTTAAATTCTCTGCTGCTTCCGATCATTCCGCTTGAGCCGATCACAAAGGAACGGATTTCCAAGCCGAAAAAAGGACAAAAGCAGCAGCTCAAGGAAGAAGCCGTTCGTTTCTATGAAACAAAAGAAGCAGAGTTCCCTGAACCCGAAATGATCCGTGAGGCAGAGCGAGTTGTTCTGTTAAAGGTTATCGACAGAAAGTGGATGAACCACATCGACGATATGGATCAGCTGCGTCAGGGTATCGGCCTGCAGGCCTATGGACAGAGAGTATCCGCTTGTAGAATACAAGATGAATGCCTATGAGATGTTTGAAAATATGACAGAGAGCATTAAAGAGGGATACGATCCGCGTGCTCTGCCATATCCGCATCGAGCAGAAGGTAGAAAGAGAACAGGTAGCAAAGGTGACCGGCACCAATAAGGACGAGAGCGGTCCGAGGACGGCCTGCAAAGCGGGAAAGCGTCAAGATTTACCCGAACGATCCCTGTCCTTGCGGCAGCGGTAAGAAATACAAAAACTGCTGCGGAAAGAACCGGTAAAGGTGGACGAATATTATGGCAATGGTAGAATTAGATCAGATGAAGTTCGAGCTGCAAAGCTACGAAAATACCCTTCATGAAGTGAAGGATTCCCTGGATCTGGAAGGAAAAAAGAAGCGCATCGAAGAGCTGGAGATGGAAATGGAAGCACCCGGCTTCTGGGACGATCCGGATTCCTCCAACCGCAAGATGAAAGAGCTCAAAAATTTAAAGGGATACTGCGGAGCTGTGCAATAAGCTGGAAACGCAGTATTCCGATATCGAAACCCTGATTGAGATGGGGCACGAGGAAGAGGATCCGGATATGGTAGAAGAAATCCGGGGCGAATTGGATGAGTTTATCGAAGAGCTGGATGAGCTGCGTATCAGCACGCTGCTGTCCGGCGAATACGATAAGGATAATGCGATCTTAAAGCTCAATGCGGGCGCAGGCGGCACAGAGAGCTGTGACTGGTGCGGCATGCTGTACCGTATGTATACCAGATGGGCGGAGAAAAAGGGCTTTTCCGTGGAAGTTCTGGACTATCTGGACGGTGAAGAAGCGGGCATCAAGTCCGTTACCTTCCAGGTAAACGGCGAGAACGCTTACGGCTATCTGAAATCGGAAAAAGGCGTACACCGTCTTGTCCGGATTTCCCCTTCAACGCCCAGGGAAAAGCGCCAGACCTCCTTCGTATCTCTGGATGTTATGCCGGATATCGAAGAAGATCTGGATATTGAGATCAACCCGGAGGATCTGCGCATCGACACCTACCGAAGCAGCGGTGCCGGTGGCCAGCATATCAACAAGACCTCCTCTGCCATTCGTATCACCCATATTCCTACGGGAACCGTGGTACAGTGTCAGAATGAGCGTTCTCAGTTCCAGAACAAGGATAAGGCAATGCAGATGCTGAAGGCGAAGCTGTATCTGTTAAAGCAGGGAAGAAAACGCCGAGAAGCTTTCTGATATCCGTGGCGAGATCAAAGGATATCGCATGGGGGCAACCAGATCCGTTCCTATGTCCTGCAGCCTTATAAGCTGGTGAAGGACCTTTCGGACAAATCAGGAGGTTGCAAATGCAGACTTTGGCGTACTGGACGGCGGCCTCGATCCCTTCATCATCAACGCATATCTGGTGGATCAACACAAAGGATAAAAAGCGACGGAAAATAAAAAGAAAGAAACCGGACCCGACCCGGCTGAGCAATCAGTCAGGAAGTAGGTGTCCGGTTTTTTACGCTTCAGCGCTTTTTAACGATACCAGCTCAAGATAGAAGTAGGCATAGGTTTGCTTCTGATAAGGATACACATACAGCAGTCCGATGCCGCAGGTTAAGAACCCGCCCATTAGCCAGGGCAGGAAGCTTACCATCAGGAGTGAAATACTGCCATTTGTGGCCTTTCATGAGCCTCCTGGAGCGTTTTAAGCATTCCTTTGCACTCAGCTCGGGAAAGTCCAGCATGATGAAGAAAACCTGGGAATACAGCGTTTTTACATACAGCACAAAGGGCAGGAAAACGATGCTGATCCCTGCTGCAGCATAGAGATAAACCATATTCACGCGACCGGATTGCAGGTACAGGCTGAAAAGAAGCGACGGCACGATTTCCGGGATACATAACAGCAGGGACAAAACGAGCTGAATCTGGATGGCCTTTAACGGCTCATGCCAAAAGCCAGAGAAAATGCCGCCCGCATAGACCGGCTGATGGCAGGAATTGCTCAGAAACAGTCCTGTGATGCCGACCTGGAAAATCCCAAAGAAAACACTGATGGCAAAGGTGACGGCATAATACAAAATTGTACCAAAGGGCGGATGCACCTGAATCAATCCGGAGGGAGCCGTGATAATATACTGCAAAATAGCGAGAGAAAGAAAGGCGCTGGAGAGCGGCATATAATGTCCAAGCAGGGATGCGCGCGCTTTTCCCTTCAGGACAGACCTCTTTAACGGGGAGGCTGTGCCGGTGGTTGTAGTCTGATCATTCATTTGTAGGTTACCTCTCAGTCATGTAAGCTTTCGGGAAGTTCGATCCCGTATTCGTTCAGAATCTCGTCAAAGGTCAGACCGGTCATTTGCTCGTAGGTGTCATTGACCATTGTCCAATACTGCTGTTTTTTGCATCGGGTTGGAAAAAGACAATAAAAAAAGAAAACCCACCGACAGCAATATTGATGAGGAGTGCACTGCAGGCGACGATGACACCTGCGAGGGCGTGATTGGACATGGAGGTGTTCCCGCGGGACAACAGTCCGAACATGATGGACAGGATCGCGAGAAAGATCGGAATGACAATTGTCATCGTAAGGGTGCTGGCGAGCGCAGCGATGGCGAGAACCAGCGAAAACGTCGCAAAGCCGTTGCGCTTTGGCTGAGGTTTCAATTCCATAATATAGTCTCCGTTCTGGGAAAAAAATGCAGTCTGTGAAATGCCTGTACTTTCCGCGTTCTTTTGAAGATATTCTAACATTTTTTATGGTAAGATTCAAGTTTTTGAAAAAAAAGTGTTGACAATTCGAGGAAAAGAAGGTAGAATAATTTTTGTTGTGAGGGACACGAAGTCCTGAACAAGAAAAAATGTGCGCGTAGCTCAGCTGGATAGAGCGTCTGACTACGGATCAGAAGGTCGGGAGTTCGAATCTTCTCGCGCACGCGACTGGCACCGGAATGTGAAAGCATTCCGGTTTTTTATCGTATAAGAAACTTTTTTTATACGATAAAAAGGCTCCCGCTAGGATGCGCACTCGGAGCAAGGGTAGATGATTGTCGAAGCAACCGCGCCTCGGCGCGAGAATGTGCGGAACACATTCTGGTTTTCACAAAAACTGTCCATGACAGGAAGTGAGGGAGAAGCTTATGATTCCATCGAGAGAAAAAGCAGAACAACTGCTGCAGGAGGGACTGCAGAAAAATCCCGGACCGGGGGCGACCACTCCAAAACGGCGGCGCATTGCGCGGAAAAAATTGCAGCCGCGTGTGGTGACCTTGATCCGGAAAAAGCGTATGTGCTGGGACTTTTGCACGACATCGGGCGGACATTTGGCGTGAGACATTTAGGACACGTTTCGGACGGCTATTCTTATATGAAGAAGATCGGCTGCGACGAGGTGGCGAAGGTGTGCCTGACGCATTCCTTTGCGACGCAGACGCTGGAGGAATATATCGGAAAATGTGACGTTTCGGAGGACGAGTTGTCCCTGATCCGGACAGAGTTGGAAAAATCGGTTTACGATGATTACGACCGGTTGGTTCAGCTGTGCGACAGTATTGCCGGAGCGGAGGGCGTGCTTGACATAGAAGAGCGGATGTTGGACGTCAAAAGGCGTTATGGCTTCTATCCGCAGGAAAAATGGGACGCGCATATCGGACTGCGGCGGTATTTCGAAGAGAAAAATGGGGCGGGATGTTTACGAGGTCTGCGAAAAGGAAACCTATGATCCGAAAAAGTGCTGAGCGGACGACAGCCGTGGGGAAAAATTCCCCGACCGGGGATAAAAATTTTTTTCAGGATAATCTGTGTGTATAATTTTCCTGCAGCGTGCTGATACTAGTGTCTGTAAACGCAGGAGAGACAGTGATGGCAGCAGGGATGGACAGCCTTTCTTGCGCGACAAATATCATCTGCCGCATTTTATGGAAAACAAAAAGCGGCGAAAACAGGAGGGGCACTATGGCCAAGAACGATTACACACAGAAAACAGACCAACAAGAATAATTCTGAAAATACTCAGAAGAACAAGAACAGCACCAAGGAAAGCACTTCTGACTGCAAGGACAAGAACAATCAGTAAGTGAGCCTTTGAAGGCTGTAATGCAGACGAAAAGAGAAGCCGGTGCAGAACGGATGAAAATCCGGGAGCGCCGGCTCCTTTTTGGGTGGAAAGAAATTTCGGCGCGTTTTCCTTGACAGTCCACAGAAAATGCCCGTACAATAAAAAGAACGAGAAATCAAAGAAAAGGTGCCGGGGCAAGGATGCCTGCGCGTAAATGTCGAGGCAAAGCTGCCGTGGTATAAAATGCCGGAGTAATGCTGCCCGTGCACCGATAGAAATGGAAGAAAAAATGAGAAAAATGGAATTGATTGCACCGTGTCATTTCGGTCTGGAGGCGGTTCTTCGACGGGAAATCACGGATCTTGGATATGAAATCAGCGAAGTGGAGGACGGCAGAATTGCGTTTCTCGGCGACGAGGAAGCGGTTTGCCGTGCCAATATTTTTCTGCGGACGGCGGAGCGCGTGCTGATCAAGGTCGGCAGCTTTCATGCGGAGACCTTTGAAGAGCTGTTTCAGGGCACGAAAGCGCTGGAATGGGAAAGCTACATCCCGGCGGACGGAAAATTTTGGGTGGCAAAGGCTGCCAGTGTAAAGAGCAAGCTGTTCAGCCCGTCGGATATTCAGTCTATCATGAAAAAAGCGATGGTAGAACGTTTGAAAGGTGTATACAAGGTCAGCTGGTTTCCGGAGACCGGAGCACCGTTCCCGGTACGGGTTTTTCTGAAAAAAGATGAAGTGACTGTGGGATTGGATACGACCGGGGAATCCTTACATAAAAGAGGCTATCGCAAGCTGACAGCAAAAGCTCCGATCGCGGAGAATCTTGCGGCGGCTTTGATTATGCTGACGCCCTGGAAAGCGGATCGGATTTTGGTAGACCCGTTCTGCGGAAGCGGCACGATCCCTATCGAAGCAGCGATGATGGCGGCGAATATGGCGCCCGGCATGAACCGGGAGTTCACCGCGGAAGAGTGGGGACATTTTATTGATCGCAAATGCTGGTATCGCGCATCGGACGAAGCGCAGGAGCTGGTCGATCTGGATGTAAAGACAGATATTCAGGGTTACGATATTGATGCTGAAATGGTTAATATTGCACGGGAAAATGCAAAGCTTGCAGGCGTGGATCATCTGATCCATTTTCAGCGCAGACCGGTTGCAGAGCTTTCCCATCCGAAAAAATACGGCTTCCTGATTACGAATCCGCCCTACGGTGAACGTCTGGAGGATAAGGACCTTTTCCGGCGCGCTGTACCGGACGCTTGGCGAACGCTATGCACAGCTGGATGACTGGTCGATGTATCTGATTACTTCTTATGAAAATGCGCAGCAGGACATCGGACGCAAGGCGGACAAGAACCGCAAAATCTACAACGGTATGATGAAGACCTATTTTTATCAGTATCAGGGGGCAAAACCGCCGCGAAGAGAGCAAAGCAAAGGAAGGACAGGCAAAAAAGATGAAGCAGATCATTTTTGCAACGGGAAATGCAGGAAAAATGAAGGAAATCCGGGAAATCCTGAATGGAACCGGATGGAACGTGCTGTCGTTAAAGGACGCGGGCATCGATGCGGAAATCGAAGAAAAACGGCACAACCTTTGAAGAAAACGCAAAGATCAAGGCGGAGGGCATCCGAAACTGGTGTCTGGAAAACGGGATTCCGAGCTGTAGCGGGATTTCGGCGAAAGAAATTATTGTGCTGGCGGATGATTCCGACTGAAATCGACTGGCTGCGGAGAGCCGGGCATTTATTCTCGCGCTATATGGGGCATGAAACCTCTTACCGTGAAAAAACGCCAACCTCATCAGCCGTCTGGACGGGCGTCCCAGCACGTTTGTCTGCGCCATTGCCAGCCTTGCCGGACGGAAATAGTCTTGTGACGCGAGGAACAATTGAGGGCTATATTGGCTGGGAAGAATGCGGCAGCAACGGATTTGGATATGACCCGATTTTTTATCTGTACGAAAATGATAAATCCACGGCGGAGCTTTCCGCAGAGGAAAAAAGATCGTCATCGGGGGAAAGGCGCTGCGCTTCAGATGAAAAAGATGTTGGAAGAGCAGGAATAGGGCGGTGCCGGATGGAGAAAACAGATGAAGATACTGATCGTCAGTGATACACACAGAAGAGACGGGAACCTGACCCAGGTGCTCGATATGGTTGGACAGATCGATCTTTTGATCCACCGGGGACGTGGAGGAGGAAAGCGTTTATCAAAAGCATCGCAGGCTGTCCGGTGCATATGGTAGCGGGAAACAACGACTTTTTTACGGATCTTGCAGGAAGAGGAATTTGAGATCGGCAAATATAGGGTCTGGCTGACTCATCGGACATCATTATTATGTGTCGGTTGGGACAGAAGCGATTCTGGAAGAAGCGGAGAGCCGGGGCGTCGATATCGTGATGTTTGGACATACGCACCGTCCAAGGTTGATTTTTTAATCCCGCAGACGAACATTGACGACAATCCGGCAGCATTTCCTACCCGCGGCAGGAGGGCAGACGACCGTCCTATGTCCTGATGGAGTGGATCGAGGGGCAATGCCCATTATCATCGAGCTATTTGTAGAGGCGGGGCACAGCGCCATTCGCAATACAATAGAATGCACGCTCCGGAACATTCTATTGTCATGAATCGCCTCTGCGAGGCTTTCCGCTGCCAGCTCCCTTTTGCTCATAGAGTACGGTTTCCCTTCGTGGCCCAGAACAGATCCGGCGCAAGCATGGAAATCTGTGCTCAGTAAGTACGAGTGAACCTGTTGAAAGTTACAGTTCACCCGCGCCATTCGCAAAAAACGCCTCTTCGAACTTTCATTGTTTCGCAGCTCCCTTTCTCATAAATGGCAGCTTTCTTCGTAGTGCCGTGCACAGATCCTCATTGCAAAAGTATGGAATCTATTAGCTCAGTAAGCTGGCTGAGTGAACTGTGTTGAAAAATAAAAATAAAAAAATTTAAAAAGTTGACATGATTGGAACTCTTTTTCTATATAATGAATCTTGCGTCACGGATAAGGCCTTTTTAGTTAAGCGACGGGGTGTGGCTCAGTTTGGCTAGAGCGCCTCGGTTTAAAATCTGTGGCGTTCGAACTCACCCCGATACATTATATGATGCGGTGTGTAAATTCATCGGTAGAAACACCAGCCGTGGGATACGGGTTCGGGGACCCCCATCACCTGCCGGATCGTAAGTTCAGTGTCGTCAGAAGAAGTCCGTAGACACAAGCTGGGCGACAAAAGTCCGTGGCTCAGTCGGATAGAGCAACGGCCTTTCTGCGTAATGGTTCAACTTTTCGGGCACGTTGGAAAGTGAGTATCATTTCCTTAAGTGGTGGCAGCGCAGTTGGTTGCCGCGATTGTGGGTTTCGGTTCTGTGGTTTAAATCTCTGTGGTCCACCTTTCCTAAAGGTCGCCAAGCGAACAGGACTTTGACTCCCGCATTCGCTGCTCCGAACTGCCAGCGACGCGGGACGGACGACGCCCGGTAATTTAATTTTTATGGCTACCAGCTCGGTAGAGCACCGATCTTTAATCAGGTTGTCGGTTCGAACTCGTGTTAATTTCCAAAGATAATCTGAAGAGCCGTGGTCTCTTTGTTGGCAGGGAAAACTTCGTTTCTATACGGTAAAAAACGCTCTACGGGGCATAAGCGGCGGAGCGGAAGAAAGTCGCCGCGATCCGCCGCAGAGCGCTGCGTCAGCGCCAAAGTTTTTCAGAGTCGGCGTCATCTATTTGGAGGGAATCATTTGCGCAATATCGATCTGGATGAAATTTCGACGGAAAACTGTATACAGGAGATCTTTGCGAAGGTCGGCTGTCAGGACTGCGAGGGTGCTGCGATTGCTGCTGTCAGATGGGGGGATACGATTGTTTAGGACCCGCTGGACGCGTCTGGCAGCTGATGCAGGGACGCGGCAAAAGCTTTGAACAGCTTCTGGATGAAAGCGTGGATCTGCATGTACAGGATGGTGTAATTTTGCCGAATCTGAAAAATGGGGGAAAAGGAGCAGTGCGTATATTTGAACGAAAAAGCGACGCTGCAGCATCCATCCGTTCCGCCCAGGCATTTGTCGGCTGTTTCCACTGGGACGTTTTTATGAAAACGGGAGCTTCCGATATTTTTTACAGACAAAAGAGTGCAGCAGGGAAAACCGCACAAAGCAGAAAATCCGCAAATGGATCGATATGCCGGAATTTGGTCGTTATGAGACGTTTGTGGTGGACTGGCATTTTTTTGTGCGCAGGCTGCAGGATCGCCTGATGCAGCAGTCCGATATGGAGGCAGCGCAGAGGATCAATCGATACATTTTGCAGGAATTTTATTTCCGGGGCTGGGATGCAGAACAGAATTTTTACGATCAGTTCTCAGAACGATTGAAAAAAGCACAAAAAGAGCTTGCATAAATCGAACATACGTACTATCATAAAACTACAGACAGAACAAATGTTCGAATAAATCGAACGAAATTCAGGAACCTCTGTCTGCGGAATGGAGTACAGGATGAGGATCATGCAGGAAATGTCCCTGATGGAGAAGCTGAATATTCTGAGCGATGCGGCGAAATATGACGTTGCCTGTACGAGCAGTGGGAGCAATCGCCGGGGTGATGGAAAAGGGATCGGCAACACGGTAAATGCGGGAATCTGTCACAGCTTTTCAGCGGATGGCAGATGCATCAGCCTGCTGAAGATTCTGTTTACCAACGAATGTATTTATGATTGCAAATACTGTCAGAACCGGCGTTCCAACGACGTGCCGGGGCGTCGTTTACGCCGGATGAAGTCTGTCGCCTGACGATCGAGTTTTATCGCCGTAATTATATCGAAGGACTTTTCCTAAGCTCCGGGATTATACAGAATCCGAATGTGACGATGGGGCTTTTGTATCAGACGATTTATAAGCTGCGCACATGCAGTATCATTTCCAGGGCTATATCCATGTCAAAGCGATTCCGGGGGCGGATCCGGAGCTGATCCGGCTGACGGGATTTTTGGCGGACCGCATGAGTATCAATCTGGAGCTCCCGACGGCGGAGGGCCTATCGCGCCTTGCACCGAACAAGCACCGCAAGACGATCCTGACACCGATGCGGCAGATTCAGAACGGGATTTCTGTGAGCAAACAGGAGGTGGCGCTTTACCGGCACGCCCCGGAATTTGTTCCGGCTGGACAGTCTACGCAGATGATTATCGGCGCGACACCGGAGCATGATTATGAAATTTTGTCTGTGGCAGAGAGCCTGTATCGCAAATTTGATTTAAAACGAGTATTCTATTCCGCATTTGTAAAAGTCAATGAGGATAAAGACCTTCCGGCGCTGCAGGGAGGTCCGCCGCTTCTGCGGGAACACCGGCTGTATCAGGCTGATTGGCTGCTTCGTTTTTACGGCTTTGAGGCAGGAGAGCTTTTAAGCGAGAAGAATCCGGACTTTAATCTGTTTTTAGACCCGAAGGCAGACTGGGCGCTGCGGCATCTGGAACAGTTCCCTGTGGAGGTCAATCGCGCTTCCTATGAAGAGCTTTTGCGCGTGCCCGGAATCGGTGTCAAAAGCGCCCGCAGGATTGTTCAGGCGCGCAGAAGCAGCCGCCTGGAGTATCAGCATCTGAAAAAGATTGGTGTCGTTTTGAAGCGTGCGATTTATTTTATCACCTGCAACGGCAGACAGATGTATCCACTTCGAATTGAGGAAAACTTTATTACGCGGCAGCTTCTCGGCATCCGGGAAAATCTCCCGTTTGAAAAGGATGGCGTAACGTATCAGCAGCTGTCTTTATTTGATGATCGGAACTTCGACTACGATGGAAAGCAGCTGGTACAGCCGGAAAGCGCCTGGAAGGGCGCAGTGGGGTGAAACCGAGAACCGGGGAGAGAAGCGCGGCGAGCCGAAAAGTCCTGTATGGGGAAGAAAACGATGGTCTGACCGAATCTGATGTGGGAGAAAACGAAATGGAAGAGCTGATTCTGATATGCGAGGACTCGGTCGAAGGGATACTTACTGCAATTTATCGGATTTATGAATGGAAGCTTTGCGACAAACGTGTTAAAAATTCAAACAGGTGCATCGGATTTATGTCTGTTTGCCCAGTACCGGGAGGTAATGCCGGATGCAGAGTGCGCGGCGAAGGTAGCACGAACCCTGCGGAGACGTTTCGGAGAGCAGGCGTGGGAAGCGATCAGCTATGCGCTGGCGTCAGAGGAAGCCGACAAGAGTCAGGCAGTTTATGAGACGATTGCAGCTGGTCTGTCCGGTCGGATCCGGGGGACCGCTTTTTGCAGGCACTTGCAGAGCCATGTATCCATCGGGTGTTTGCACTGAGCCGGAGTGTACACAGGGTGCGGGAAAGAGTGCTTCAGTTTCTTCGGTTTCAGGAAATCACCGGCGGGATTTTATATGGGGAGATTGCGCCGGATGCAGACGTTCTTGCGTTTGTTATGCCGCATTTTGCAGACCGTTTCCGTTGGAGAATTTTTGTGATTCTGGATGAACGCAGGGCAGCAGCAGGAATCCATCCGGCTGGAAAGGCGTGGTTTTTGACAAAAAGCTTTCAAAGCAGGAGTTGGATACACTGCAGCAGGCCGGACAGCAGAAGGATGAGAACGAACAGGAGATCGAAGTGCTGTTTCAGAGCTTTTTGTCGGTCTCTTTCAATCCTTGAGCGGCAAAATCAACCCCTGCAGCAACAGCTGGTGCCGTTAAAGTATCGGATGCACATGACGGAATTTCAGAAAAAATAAGGTAAAAGCATGTGGAGGATACCGTGTCGGAGATCAAGGTTTCAGTAAGAGGACTGGTGGAGTTTTTGCTTCGCACAGGGGATATTGACAATCGCAAAAAATCTGCCCCGGACGACGCTATGGCGGAGGGAAGCCGAATTCACCGCATGATCCAGAAAAAGATGGGTTCCAGTTACCATGCAGAGGTTATGCTGCGTTACCGCAGAGACTGCGGGGAATATGATCTTGTCGTAGAGGGCAGGGCAGATGGGATTATCGATTCCGATCCCGTTGCAGTTGACGAGATCAAGGGGACGTATCGGGATTTGTCCCGGATGAAGGTGCCGAACCCGGTGCATCTGGCCCAGGCAAAACGCTATGCCTGATGTATGGGCAGGAGCACGGAAAAAGAGCGGATGGAGGTCAGTATGACCTACTGCAATATAGAGACAGAAGAAATCCGCTATTTCAAGTTTGTGTATGAGATGTCGGACCTGGAAGAATGGTTTGACAGTTTACTGCAGGAATACCGGAAGTGGTCAGATGCAGACATTGCCTGGAAGAAACTTCGTCAGGATTCGATTCACAGTCTGTCCTTTTCCGTTCCCGTATCGGGAGGGACAAAAGGAGCTGGTCACGCATGTTTATCATACTATCTGCCACAGCAGAAAACTGTTTATCGAAGCACCGACCGGGGCGGGTAAGACGATTTCGACGGTGTTTCCGGCAGTCAAGGCAGTCGGGGGAAGGAAAGGCGGATCGGATTTTTTATTTGACAGCGAAGACGATTGCCCGGACAGTCGCGGATCGTACGTTCGACCTTTTTGCGGGAGCGCGGATTACATTTTAAGACGGTGGTGCTGACGGCACGGGATAAAAATCTGCTTTATGGAAGAATCGGAATGCAATCCGACTCCTGTCCTTATGCAAAGGGACATTTTGACCGGATCAACGATGCGATTTTTGAATTGATGACGACAAAGGAGCATTACAGCCGGGAAGAAATCGAGGCCTGTGCTCAGAAATATAAGGTCTGCCCCTTTGAGCTGGGGCTGGATATGAGCCTGTTTTCCGATGGTATTTTGTGCGATTACAATTATGTTTTTTTGATCCGCATGTCTATCTGCGGCGCTTTTTCGGAGAAGGTGCAGGCAGAGAGCAGTATCTGTTTCTGATTGATGAGGCGCATAATCTTTTGGGTGGTCGGGAAATGTACAGCGCTCAGTTATATAAAGAAGATTTCTTGACCTTGAAAAAAGACTGTGAAGGCATTTTCTCCTCGCATGGAGAAGCTTTTGGATAAGTGCAATCGTGAGCTGCTTTTCCTGAAACGCGAATGCGGGGACTGGTGTATTGTGGAGGAGATAGATGCGTTCGTACAGGCACTTTTGCGGTTGTCGCCCTGTATGGAAGACTATCTCGAAAATCACGATGACAGCCCGGTTCGGCGGGAGATTCTGGACTTCTATTTTGAAATCAGTCATTTTCTGCAGATTTATGAGCTGCTGGATCAGAAATATATTGTGTATACAAAGCTGGATGAAGATGGACGCTTTTTGTTGCGACTGTTCAATGTTGACCCGTCGTCGAACCTAAAGGAGTGTCTGCAGCGTTCCGTCAGCAGTGTGTTGTTTTCCGCGACTCTGCTTCCGATCCAGTATTATAAAAAAGCTTCTGGGCGGAGAGGCAGAGGATTATGAGGTCTACGCGAAGTCCGTTTTTTCGCCGGAGAAAAAAGGGGCTGTTTCTGGCGGAGGATGTGACCAGCCGTTATACGAGACGATCCGACCGGGAATACGATAAAAAATCGCGAATTACATTCATCAAACCGTGTCGCAGCGGCATGGGAAATTATATGGTTTTTTTCCCATCACACGTCTTTTTGCAGCAGGTGTATGAGCGCGTTATCTGAGGGTGTTATGCGGTAAAAGACGATACAGAGTGTCTGGTACAGACCGAGCATATGGATGAGGCTGAGCGGGAGGCGTTTTTGCAGCGCTTTGAGGGAAATCCCGGAATGGACCTGTCCGATATTATCCATATGGAAATCGAAGTGGAGGAAGAAAGCAGTCTGGTTGGCTTCTGCGTGTTGGGTGGGATTTTTTCCGAGGGATCGATTTAAAGGAGGACAGTCTGATCGGCGCTCTGATTGTAGGAACCGGACTGCCGCAGGTCTGCACGGAACGGGAGATTATTCGGGGATATTTCGAAGAAAACGGAGAAAATGGTTTTGACTATGCCTACCGGTACCCTGGAATGAACAAAGTGCTTCAGGCGGCAGGCAGGGTTATCCGGACAGCGGATGATGTCGGAATCGTGGCGCTTTTGGACGACCGGTTCCTGACACCGGGCTACCGCAGGCTGTTTCCACGGGAGTGGAGCAGTTTGAGTCGTCCGGGGAGAGAGCATCGGCAGCCGGGTGGAGAAGTTCTGGAACGACTGGTTATAGGACTATGCGTCTATCCGTCCGGCACGCAGCCACGCGATTTCCCGGCGGTAGGGCGGCAGCAGCTTTTTTGGATTCTGCGGGTCAGGATACCAGGGCGTTTCGGAGGATTTTGGGGATAGTCAAAATCAGGATGATGGACGATGTGGTACAGGGGTGCAAACCCGATCTGACCGACACCGAGATTGGCATGTCGGTCTTTGGCGGCTCCCTTTTCGTTCTTGCTGTCGTTGATATGGAAAACTGCGATCTGATCCTTGCCGAGGGTTTTGTCAAACTCATCCAGGACGAGATCAGGATTTGCTGTGAGATCATATCCTGCGTCGGACGGGCAGGTGTCGAAGCAGACGCGCAGCCGGTCAGAAAACGGACACCGTCATAGATTGCAGCCAGTTCTTCAAAGCGTTTGCCGATTTCGGAGCCTTTGCCTGCCATTGTTTCCAGTGCGATGCGGACCGGAGAAGGCTGGGAAAGCACTTCGTTTAAGCCTTCGATGATCTGATGGATTCCAGCATCCGTTCCTGCGCCGACGGTGGGAAATCCGGGATGCAGGATGAGCACGTCGCTGCCCATCGCTTCTGTCCGCTCAATTTCCTTTGCGAGAAATTCAACCGCGAGGGAAAAGACCTCCGGTTTTACGGTATTGGCGAGATTGATGATATAAGGGGCGTGGACGACGAAGCGGGTAATATTGTTCTGGCGCATCCGTTCCTGTGCCTGTGGGATGCAGAGCTCATCCACCGGTTTACGTCGGTGTTTGGCGCGGGTTCTAAAGCATAAAAGCGGGTATTGGTTGTAGCATGACGGAACCGTTCATCAGATGTTCCGCTCTGGGGAGCCGATCAAGGTTGGCAAAAAGTTTGCCAGAGGGTTTACAAAGTCATAGGTTCTCCATTTCTGTAAAGATTTTTAAACGAGTGTGTAGTTTGACCGACGGATATCAGTATCATTATATTGTAGCATGAGTACAGAGTGGGAGAAAGTACAAAAAGGGAGAATTTCAATGTCATCGCAGCAGCTGCAGTTTTATGAACAGAAAATTATCAGCGATAAGAGTTTCAATCGAAGTATTTATGAACCAGGTTCAGGACAAATGCCAGTATTTCCACACACACTGGCATGAGCACATATGAGCTGCATTACGTTGTACATGGGGAGACGGATATTTTGCTCAATCAGACCAGGTATACCTTTCGACAAGGCGATCTTGCTGTCATTAACAGCAATGTCCTGCATGCCGGTTTTTGCAACGGAACCCCGGTAGAGGTGCTGGTTGTTATTTTTGAGCTGGACGAGCTGTCTGCGCAGGTAGCGGAAAAAAATATTTTTGTTTCAGCCAATGATCTGTGCAGATACAAAGATACAGGAGCTCATGAGCCTGATCTATCAGGAACAGAATGAAAGAAGCCTTGGCTGGAAGACTTGCCTGTAAGGGAGCATTGCTGCAGCTGATCGCTTATCTGGTGCGCCGCTATGCAGAACAGATGCTGACGGATAAAGAGAGCTTAAAGCGTCGGAAAAATCTGGAGCGCCTGAACACGGTTGTCCATTATATTGAGGAAAATTATACGGACAGCATATCAAATGCACAGCTGGCTGAACTGATCCATGTCAGCGAAGACAGGTTTAACCATCTGTTTCGGGAGAGTATGGGGATGGCGCCGCTGCAGTATATGAATGAGGTGCGTTTAAAGAAAGCCATGCATCTGTTAAAAAGCGGAAATTATTCTGCGGCAGAGGTTGCGGATGCGGTCGGATTTTCGGATTACAATCATTTCGGAAGATTGTTCCGGCGGTATTATCAATGTACACCGATGGAAGCGGTGCGGGAATCCGAGGGCAAGAGTGCAAAGCGTCCGGGTAGAAGTGAAGGAATCAAAACCTTCGAAATCGGATCCATAAAAAAAGAAGATCCAGTGGATGTAAAATCGGAAAAAAAGAAAAGAAGAAATAGCAGAATCGTATGAGAGAGTAGCAAAAGGAGGTCTATCTTTCTTTTCGTTTTATTCATTAAAATGTGTAGCATAGAAACAAAATAGAAACAGTGATTGTTGGAAATGAATACAAAATGACGAATCTGATCAATGCTAAAGGAGGAAAATGCACATGAAATTAGGAGTATTGACGGTTTGCCTTGGGCGATATGTCCCTGGATGCGGCATGTAAATTTTTGTCTGAACAGGGCGTACAGATGGTGGAGATCGGTTGCGGCGGCTTCCTGGAACGGCGCACTGCAACGCGGCAGAGCTTCTGGCGGATGAAAATAAGCAGAAAGAGTTTTTAGACACAATTCACAAATATGGCTTGGAGATCAGTGCACTGAGTGCACACGGGAATGCAGTCCATCCTGATAAAGCGATTGCAAAGAAATTCGATGAGGATCTGACCAATGCGATCCTGTTGGCAGAAAAGCTTGGTGTTCCGGTTGTAAATACGTTTTCCGGTTGCCCTGGCGGATCTCCGGAGGACAAGACTCCCCAACTGGGTTACCTGTCCTTTGGCCGGATGATTTTTTCCGAGATTCTGGAATATCCAGTGGAACGATGTTCTGATTCCTGCCAGCACACGTAACTGAACGAAGCACAAATTGAG
>VOFK01001272.1_pt1 | contig 22490 bp, 32 predicted proteins | sample 5384121 | NCBI WGS metagenome assembly VOFK01 (sample SAMN12384730, study PRJNA508395) | human gut metagenome | isolation source: healthy gut J | host: Homo sapiens | reverse complement strand
GTTATCGTCCGATTTTTTTCGCGTCGTATTTTCACGGCCGTTGCCTGCCTTGTTCCCGTTTCCGCCTTTGCAGGGCGAGCAGTTGCCGCAACATGTAGGCATGGTTTTCCCCCACGGTATGCCCCGAGGGCATCAGGTAAGGACTTGCGAGGCACTCCCGGCATTGGCGTACCGCCTCTTTTAAGTCGGTAACGGTTATTTCCGCTCCCGTGATGTCTTTAATCTTTGTTTCCATTCTTGTCCTGTTTTTTTGGGTTCGTACCAACTGTCCCGGTAATTTTCTCCCACGAGCGAGAAAATTCCGCTCATGCCGCTTTCAGCGGCGAAATTTTTGGCTTCCCATATACCGGAAAACTCTCCCAGCAGCCGGTAGCCGATGAATAATTTGTACTTGCGCATGATTTTATCGTTTTTCCAGGTTGATAATCGGTGTGTTCTTTTGCAGCCATTCCTTCACGCTGTCCATGTTGTATTCGGATGTGATAACCGCCGTTCGGTCGTCGATTTCGGTGAAGCGCGTAGTTTCATACCCGTCGATCCACTGCTTCAGCGTGGCAACGCCCCACACCTGCGGGTCGTCGAACATGGTGTCGAGCCGCCCGATACCCTCGCCGAAGGTTACGAGCAGCGTTTCATAGGAGATTTCCTTGTTTACTTCATTCGTTTTCATATTCTCGCTTTTAACGGGCGGCTTTTGCCGCCCCGAAATTTTTTAATCAGATAAGTTCCACTCTTAACCCTGCTCATGTTCGCCCAGAACACGCCGTTGCAGTAGTAGGCGTAGCCGTTATGCCAGTTGCTCCTGCGGCGTATCACGTCCTGCTCGGGTGGTCGTATCTCGATACTCGTGGTGTAGATGTTGTGTCCCACGGTAATGACGAGGTTGCACCTTCGCCATATCTCGGAATGGGTTCTGAACCCGTTTTTCCCCTCGACGAGCGCAAGGGCCGTCTTGACTGCTTCCCGAACTTCCCAATCCCACTCCCCGAAGGGTTTGAGCGGGCGTGCCATGTAGCTTTTATAGATGATTTTCATTGTTATATTTTTTTTGTAGGGCGGCTTTCGCCGCCCCGATTTTATAATTCGACAATCCTTTCCACTCTGCCGTACAACATGGAGCGTATGCTCGTCTTGTCCACGCCCTTGTATTCCGTGTAATGCCCGTACTGCTTTACCACGAATGTTTTCAGTACATCGACAAAGTTGAAACGATACCCTAAAAGCGGAATGGAGTCCTTGAAATAGGTGTTATGGTTTACCTCACGGGTAATCCAGTCTTTCTCCTCACGGGTGAGCGTTCCCCCGTCATTGAGCCGTTTGCGTAATATGTACGCTTTTGAGCCTGCAAGGCTTTCGAGTGCGGGAACGTCCCACGACACGAATTTATATGCTATTTGGTTCATTCTATTTTGTTTTTGCGGGCGGCTTTCGCCGCCCCGATTTTTATGCTGTCATTCGTTTCCGTATAAGGGACATGTTCCCCTTCATCAGTTTCAGTATTTGCCCGTGGTATGGGGTATTCTTGTTACACACGCCACGGCTCTGCACGACCTCCATGCGTTTTAGGGACACCTCTATCGTTTCGATACGTTTGCCGTCGATTGTAGCCGAGAGTATGAGCGAGTCGGCTTTCAGATAGTATTCGTTGGTAAACACGCAGTGGTGCATGGCCTCGCCCTCCTGCCGTATGGCTTCAACGCTGTCCAATACCTTGATGCAGATTTCCCCGTCGGAAAACTCCACTCCGAAAAACCGCCCTTTGGCTTCGACAAACGAGGCTTCCTGTTCCAACGCCTTGCGCCGTTCCTCCTGCCGCCGTTCCATTTGCATGTGCCGCCGTTTTTTAGCCATGTAGAGGTCATGCGCTGCGGGCAGGTCTGCGGGACACACGAAATGGGCGTTATGCAGGTCTTTCCCGAAAAATCGCAGCAGGTCGATGTAGTCGCACCATTCCGTCGGTTTCCCGATAGCGTACCCGTTACGGATGGCGATACGGATGGCCGGCCAATAGTCTGCGATATTGCGGGAGGAACGGGCGAAAAATCGCACGAGTGCCGTTTGTCCCGCTTTAAGCAGCGTTTCGGCCTTGTTCTCCGAGAGCAGCAGGTGGATAAGGTCGAAAGGGGTTACATCGGGGAGTTGTTTACCGTAGCCGCTTCGGCGCAGTTCGGGGATAAGCCGTTGTCGGGGATAGATGCGTGTGGGCGTGATGTTGTATTTCCCGTCGTTCTCCGCCCGCAGTTCCAATGCGCTCGACCAACTCCACCCGTGAACGAAGAAGCCCATCGGGCGCAGCCGTGCGAAGGTTGCGGAGCGTCCGTCGGGGGCAATCCACCGCTGTACGGCTTCGATATGGGTGTAAACGGGCGTCTGTCCCACTTTCGCCCAACACTCGATATAGACGAAGCGCAGGACTTGAAAACCCTTGCAGCGGGTTACGATGCACAAATACTCGTAATCGTTGAACTTGCGGCGCAGGGTGGTTTCCACTTTCAGCGTGGTGTGGCAGTGCGGACACTCGCACCCTAACAGATTGTCCGTGAGTTCTCCGTTTTCGCTCTGCCACGTGTGGCCGCACTCGGTGCAGGTGATAAGTCCTTTCGGCGTGCGGCGTCCGATATGCTCGATGCAGTTCTTGTACCCCCATTCGATTTGTGCGGGGGTAAGCGGCGGCAGGTGTTTACTTGCCGCCACGACGCTCTGTTGGAATTTTGTTCTCGGTTTCATAACTAAAATAGACTGGGCATTAGTTTGTTATCTTCGATTTTCTTGGGTTTGGACTTGGCTTTCGCCAACTTGGCGTAGGCTTCGCTCTCGGCCTTCCGTATGGCGTTCCGCCGTGCCTCGGCTTTTTCCTCCTCGGTCAGTTCGACGGTGTGATTGACCACTACCTTGCAACTGACGGGTTTGCCGATGTCGATGTCCTCCTCGTCGTAATAGTGGAGTGCCATAGAGTATATTTCCTCGTCGGCAAACCCGTTGCAACCGCTCTGCCGTACTTGGTTGATGATGAAAGTGCAGCAATCGTCAATGTTCTTTTTCGGGTTGGCGTATCGGGGTGCGAAAAGTTCGTCCTCCCGTGCCCGTGCGTCGAGATAGTTCTGTATCGTCAGTTTGAAATAATCTGTTCCTTGTGCCATGATTTTTTGGTATTGTGGGGCGGCGAGCCGCCCCGTGTTCAACATTTATTCGTCCTTTCCGAGAAGCCGCCGCACCTCGTCCTCTTTGGTCTTTTGGAAAATCCATCCCGCTCTCTTCTGCCCGTCATGCGTCAGCCGTGCGTTGAAGCGTCCCCCGAGTGCGTGAAGGGCGTCCTTGACGGGCTTGGTGTCCCCGAATACGGCTATCGCCTTCTCGGAATAGTCCACGATGATAAACCCGCCTTGCACGCTCGTTTCAGTGCGTTCCGCCCGTTTTTCGTCTTTCGGCTCGGGCAGACATATATTCTCCTCGTTTCCTGCGATATATGCCAGCCTGTCGATGTACCCTTCACGTGGTGTAGTGGGTCAGTTTGCAGACACTCCACCCGTATTTCGGACTTTTGCCGAGCGTGAAAACGGGATAGCGGTGTTCGTTCTTGGGGTCGTATTCGGAGAGGTGCGCCGTTTGCGGGAAATTGGCCGCCGCCTTTCTCAACTCCCCGAAGCCGTTGCGGGAGGTGGCCGAAAAGCCGAGAATGACGGTACGCACGCTTCGGGTGGTCGAACACTCGTAAGAGGGGTCAGTGTATTCCGTTTCGTTGAGTTCGGCGATGATTACGCCCTGCACCCCTTCGGGCATGATGCGGCGTAACCTCTGCGCTCCTATTTCCGCTATGCGGTCATGCTCGGCTTTCTCTTTGGCGGCGGCGATGGCCTGCGCCGTGGCTTGCTCTTCCGCCTGCCTCACGAGCAAAGCCACCTCGAAAGCGTCCATGAACTCGGGGTTCACGTCGTCGTAGTACCTGCCGATACCGAATGTTTGCGAGAGGGGTCGCAGAATGTCCGTTTGGCTGATTTCCTTTGTTTCGGTATCGACCATGTGGTACACGTAGCCACGGGCGGTGTGTTCCACCTTGTAAACGACGTAACGCTTTCTGCTCGCACCCGCACCGATACCGATGATTACCTGGTTTTCCTTGACTACCTGCACCCGTGTGTCCGTGGTAGTCGCTCCGAATAATGAAATGTACTTTGTCATACCTGTAATAATTTAGAAGATGTGAGTGAATAGGAAATAGAAAAAGCCGGTTAGAGCCACGAGAGAAACAAGGCAGGAGAAAATGCCCCGCAGGATGTCATAACAGAACGTGAAGCCCAAAACGACCCAAATAAAGTCGATACCCCACACGTGGAAGCCCAAAGCCACCGCCCCGACCTTTACCGCCAACCCGACCTTTGCCTTTATGCCAAGTGGAAGGTTGGAGGATTTCTGTTTCCATTTATTTTTCTCTTCGTTTCTCATAACCTTTGACTTTTTTTTTATGCCGTAGCGGAGCCGGTATGGATGGAATCTGTTTCGGTAGCATCAAAAGGTGTCGGGGATAGCTGCTGCAAGATTTTGTCGGAAAATACGCTCGCCCGCAGGGAAAGAGGAAGATTTTGCGGCAAACCGCCCCGCGGCCCGATCTTGCAGCAGCGTGAGCCCCGTAACTACCTTTGCTACTGACAACAGATTTCCATACCGCGCTCCGCGGCATGAAAAAAAAGAGAGGAAAAGGTTATGGGAGAGAAACGGGGAGAAAACGATATGCCGTGAACGCTCGCGAAAGTCGGTTCACGGCTCACCCTGCATGGAATGATAAATCGCCCGCGAACATTTCCTTTCACGGGCGATTGGCGTATCGGAGCGTGCCGATCCCGTATCGGCGGAGGATCGTTTCCGCCGGACGTGGCGCCACTCGCTGCCACTTTTAAGACGGATACGTCCATATGCCACTGGCTGATAACAAGATACTGTCCATTTGTGTACTTTTGGGCATCCGGGAAACAAAAAATGAAACAGAACATGGAAATAATAAGTATGGACGTGAAGGCTTTCGACGCGCTGGCAGGGCACGTGGAAGCCATTGAAAGAAAAGCCGAGGCGTTATGCCGCAGGCAGGAGGACGTGAGTTTGAAAAAATGGCTGGACAACCAGGATGTCTGTGACGTGCTGGGTATATCGAAACGTACCCTGCAAACCTACCGGGAGAAAGGGTTGCTGCCTTTCAGCCGCATCCGTCACAAAATCTTCTACAAACCGGAAGATGTCGGGAAACTGCTGCAATCGTCGCACTATCCTAATACCGCCGCGTTATGAGCCATTATTTCATCGACAAGCACGATCCGCGTGTGGCGGATCTCTTCCGGCGCTTGGAAAAGGCCGGCAAGGCACTGGATAAACTGGAATCCTCCGGAGGCCGGACACTCAAGGGAGAGCGGTTCGTCACCGACGAGGAATTGTCCCGGCTGCTGAAAATCAGCAGGCGTACATTGCAGGAATACCGCACGGCGCGGATCATTCCCTATTATTTGATTCAGGGCAAGGTACTATACATGGAATCCGAGATACAGAAATTCCTGGAAGATTCCCGGAAGAAATGTATCGGGGGACAGGAATGGGTATAAAAGAAGAACGGCCAAAACGTTGGCCGTTCTTCTTTTCAGTTCAATATCGTGTTCATGCCGGGGAGCTGCCAGACGACGGCGGTCGTCGTGGCCCTTCGGACAAGCCACCGTCGGAAGGCTTCGGCATTCCCGGATTTTAAGCGGAAAGCCAGCGCGGCGATCATTTCGAGCGAATACAGCTCGACAATACCGCCGTCACGGTTGCGCTCCCGGCGGTAAACCCGCTCCTCACGGAGTATGCCGCTTTTGAGTATGGAGCGGATGTTGCTCCCCACGGCAGGAACGAAGACTCCGAACAGGTCGGCAATCTGGTGGCGCGTGAGCCATACACGGTTCTCCGGCGTGTGGATTTCCACCCGCCCGTTTTCAATGCTGATAGGTTCTCTTGTCGTCATAGTCATACAAATTTATCAATTTTTGTTATACTGTTCAACCGTTTACCGTTATAATATCTGCCGTTTCCGGTTCGTCCTCCTCGTAGAGATTTATTTTCCGGCCTTTGGTCTGTTCTTTCAGCCGTTTCATGTCCTCGTCCACCTTGCGGTCGGTCACTTTGGCGTAAATCTGCGTGGTGGAAATGCTCTTGTGTCCCATCATGCGGCTGACAGTTTCGATAGGCACACCCAACGAGAGCGTGATATGTGTCCCGAAATTGTGCCTCGCCTTGTGAAAGGTCATGTCGAAGCCGTATGTCCGTCCCAGTTCTCTGGTGAGCTTGATGAGATACCCCCGGCAATAGAGGTTGAAAATCCTGTCGCTTTTACGCTCGTGGCGGTATTTCTCGATGATCTGCAACGGCACGTTCAGCAGGCGGATGGCCGAGGGCGTTTCGGTCTTCTGGCGCCGGATGTGTATCCAGTACGTTCCGTCGTCCGACTGCGTGATGTCTTTTTCGGACAAGCGTTTCAGGTCGGCGTAGGACAACCCCGTGAAGGTAGCGAAGAGAAACCAGTCCCGCACCCGCTGGAGGTTGGGTTTATCGACGGGAGTTTCCATCAGCTTTTTGAGGTCTTCGAGTTTCAAATGGCGGCTCTTGCGCCGGGGCAGTTCCGGGTGCAGCTTCCCGTAAGGGTCGCGCCGGAGTGTACCCTGACTGACAGCCCGCTTGGTCATTTTCTTCAACCGGTAAAGATGCTCGTGTACTGTCTTGGGTTTCATTTCACGATCTGTACGTAGGAATATTTCAAAATCATCGTAGAATTCCCGGTCAAGGCTCCGCAACGCTACATCCTCCTTTTCCTTCCTTTTTTTCACGAAGGAGGCTAAAATATTATAGGAGTTCTCGTAACTTTCATAGGTTTCTTCCTTGCGATCCACGCCGACACGCTTGCGGAACTCCTCGTTATGCTCGCGGAACAAGGCAAGGAGGGTGAACGGTTTCTGCCCGATTCCTTCCACGGCGTTTTTGACCAGCTCGGCCGTCACGAAACCGAGGCTTTTACGAATATGACGGTAATGTCCGGTGATTTTTTCGGTCAGTTTCTCTATTGCCAGGTTTACCGTTCGGGCGTTCTCGCTTCGTCCGTTCGCCCTTTTGGTTTCCGGATTCCAGAGCGATGGATCGACAAACGCGTTGATATTGATCGGGGCCGACTTGGCGTCGATGCTTACCTTGCATAACAATTTACATGTTCCGTCCTTGCGGACTTTCGTGCGGTTGATGTAGAACAGCAGGGAGAACGTGCTGCGACGTTTTATCTCTTTATTATTCGTTTCCATAATCGTTGTGAATTTGATTGTCAATGATAGATTAAATAGCTACGGAGAAGCGGCCGGCAATCTTTTCCTCTAAAGACCGGGTATCCATGTCGATCTTGTCATCGGTCACTTTGGCGTAAATCTGCGTCGTGGAAATGCGGCTATGCCCCAGCATTTTACTGACGGTTTCAAGCGGGACACCATGCGAAAGCGTGATCTCGGTGGCGTAGGTATGGCGTGCAACGTGAAAGACGAGCTTCCGTTCAATTCCGCAAATGGCGGCAATACGTTTCAGCGTCCGGTTGAGTTCGTTGTTGCTGTACATCGGCAGCAGTTTCCCTTCCGAGGCCATATCCCGGTACTTGTCGAGGATGAGCAACGGTATGTCGAGCAACGGCACTTCATAGTCGATTTTCGTCTTCTTGCGGGCGGTCTTGATCCATACCTCACCGTCCTCGGCCACTTCCAGATCCTCCGTCGTCAGGCGGCACATGTCCCCGTAAGGGATACCCGTGTAGCAGGAGAAGAGGAACAGGTCGCGGATATGGTAGAGCTTCGGGTCATGCAGGGGTGTGGTCATCAGCCGTTGTAACTCTGCGGCGGTAAGGTATTTCTGTTCCCGCTCGGGATGTTCGGCTTCATAACCCGCGAACGGGTCGGCAGTGATAATCCCTTCCGCGATGGCTTCCCCGACAATCGTGTTCAACCGTGTGACAAGCAACACGATAGTTCCCAGGGCAAAGCGGCGCTCCGTGCGTAGGTAGAGGTCATAGTTGTCGATGAATGAACGGTTCAGGGCCGTGAAAGGAACATCCGACAACTTGTATTTCTCCTGGATGAAAGCAGCCACACAGTTACAAGCATAGCGGTAAGATTGCGCTGTTCCCTTTCCCGGTTCACGCCGACACGTTTTTCGAAATGTTCGATGAACGTCCGGAAATAACCCAACAGGGTTTCCTGCCCGAAAGCCGTCCCCAACAACAGATTCCTTATTTCTTCAGCCGTTACATTCTCACGGGTGGCTGACAGTTCGTCATAAATGGCAATGGCTGAAGCTCGCAAATCGTCCAGTTGCCGGTTGATTTCCCGCGCGGCGTTACTTTTACCCGTGGCACGTCCGGATGCCCACAGTGCAGCGGGTACGGACATTTTCGCACTAAAAGCCGCTTCTGAAAATTTGCCGACAACAAGTTTCGCCATGACCGGGCAATGTCCCTCGTCATTCATTTCGCTCTTTTTGAGGTAGAACGTAACCGTTACATCCGTCTGTTTCATAACTCTATTTTTTATGTTGCAAAATTACTTGATATAGAGTTATTTACAGTTATGAAAATTATAGCGGAACAAAGAATAAAACCCCGGATGCCGGTAACATAACCTGTATTTCCATGAAAAACGGAAAAAAACGGTTATCTTTACGGGCAAAATATAGGGTTCTTTGCATGGTGAACGGTAAAACCGCAGGTGGTCAAGCGTTATTTTGCCGGATTATCCGGGGCTAAAAAAGGCAACGGATAAGTAGCAAATCTTTCTCTTAACCTTTCATTATCCTGCATTTTAGCGATTTGGAAAGGCATAGAAGAATTTGGCTTAACTCTCCTCAATACCAAACACTTACTTTATTTATCCAAATTTTGCCGTTTTTTTGCGAGTTCTTGCTATATTTGTCAACCTATTATTTTACAACGATACAAAATATGCAAACAGACAACGAGCGATACAAAAAAAATGGCTTCTCTTGCACAAATCGGATGGTGGGAAGTAGATTTAACGGCAGGATATTATTTATGTTCCGATTATCTTTCTGATCTTTTTGGGATTGGACGGCGACACCATCTCTACTTCGGATTTTCTAAACCTGATACGTGAAGATTATCGCAAGCAGATTGCCCAGGGAGTTCCGGGCAAATTCTTCTATCCATAAGGACTTTTTTACGAACAAACTTTCCCGATTCATTCAAAATATGGTGAGGTTTGGCTGCATACCCGTCTGGCTTTTCGTGAGAAGGGTACGGGTGTTGATGGAGGTGATAAGTCCTTCGGAATAATCCAGCGCGTTGAGGCTCCCAAGGAAGAAGATCAAAGGGATGCATTAAGGCGTGTGAATGATTTGCTTTGTCGTCAGAATTTTGTTTCGCAATCGTTGCTTCGTTTCCTACGTGATGAGGCAGTAGAATCTTGTATCGCAGATATTTTAAAGAGATATTCTGAATCTTTATAATGGAAAAGGTCGTGTTTATATTTTTGAATACGACGAAATTTATGCCCATCATAGTTGTATCTACGAAGTTGTTTCTGAAGGAGTATCGGCAGAGATAGACAATCTGCAGGACATGCCTGCCAGTGAGTCAAAATGGTGGAGTGAACAGATATTATCGGGCAAGCCGATTATTTTAAATACACTGGAGCAATTATTAGAAGAGGCTCCTGATGAATATCAGATTCTTGTAGTTCAGGGAATCAAATCGTTAATGGTGACTCCTTTGATGACAGGCGACCGCGTTTGGGGATATATGGGGATTGATTTGGTTGAGACTTACCATGACTGGAGTAATGAAGATTTTCAATGGTTCTCCTCATTGGGAAATATTATAAATATCTGTATCGAGTTGCGTAAAACTAAGGACAAGGTAATCCGCGAACAGACTTTCCTAAATAATCTGTTTCATTTTATGCCGATGGGATATATACGTATGTCCATTATCCGTGACGAGAATAATAAACCTTGTGATTATCGGGTGACGGATGCGAATGAGGTCAGTTCAACCTTTTTCGGGCTTCCTTTGGAGTCGTATATTGGTTCTTTGGCATCTGAAAAGCATCCTGACTATCTCCAAAAACTTAATTTTCTGGAAGAAATACTGGATAGTAATTCTTATAGAGAGAAAGATGAATATTTCCCAAGAACGGAACGGTATACGCATTGGGTTATTTATTCTCCCGGAAAAGATGAAATAGTCGGTTTGTTCCTCGATTCTACAGGATCGGTACAAGCTAATCGGGCATTGGACCGTAGCGAGAAGCTCTTTCAGAATATCTTTGCTAATATTCCGGCAGGAGTAGAGATCTACGATAAGGACGGCTATTTGATAGATTTGAATAATAAGGATTTAGAAATATTCGGTGTAGTGAATAAATCGGATGTGATAGGGGTTAATTTCTTTGAGAATCCGAATGTGCCGCAGGGGATTCGTGATCGTGTGCGGAATGAAGATTTGGTAGATTTCAGGCTTAATTATTCTTTTGAGCAAGCAGGAGGATATTATGAGACAAGCCGTTCTAATGTGATAGAACTATATTCGAAGGTTAGTAAACTATATGATAATGAGGGCAACTTCAGCGGATATATATTAATAAGTATTGATAATACCGAACGGATTGATGCAATGAATCGTATTCGTGATTTTGAAAATTTCTTCTTGATGATATCCGATTATGCAAAAGTTGGTTATGCCAAGTTGAATCTCTTGAATCGCAAAGGATATGCTATAAAACAGTGGTATAAGAATTTAGGTGAGGAGGAAGATACGCTTTTGGATGAGGTTGTAGCAGTTTATAGTCAAATGCATCCCGAAGACCGCAAGCGTTTCCTCGATTTTTATGATGAAGTCAGAGACGGAAAAAGAAGGCATTTTCAAGGGGAGATGCGTATTCGTCGTCCCGGAACGAAGAACGAATGGAATTGGGTTAGCAGTAATGTGATGGTCACCAACTATAGACCGGAAGAAAACGAAATAGAAATTATCGGTATCAATTATGACATCACAGAATTGAAGGAGACTGAAGCCGAATTGATTCAGGCACGTGATAAAGCAGAGATGATGGATCGTTTGAAAAGTGCTTTCCTTGCCAATATGAGCCATGAAATCCGTACGCCGCTGAATGCCATTGTCGGTTTCTCCGATTTGTTGGTGGAAACTGAAGAGTTGTCAGAACGTCAGGAGTATATTAAGATTGTACGTGAGAATAATGATCTTTTGTTGCAATTAATTTCAGATATACTCGATTTGTCAAAGATTGAAGCGGGTACATTTGAGTTTACCAGCGGAGATGTAGATGTAAATCTGTTATGTGAGGATATTGTCCGCTCTATGGGGGTGAAAGCGAAAGAAGAGGTGGAACTGGTACTTGATAATCACCTTCCGGTTTGTCATGTCATTAGTGACCGTAACCGTATACATCAGGTGATCTCTAACTTTGTTAACAATGCAATGAAATTTACCTCTGAAGGTAGTATTCATGTGGGATATAAACTAAAAGATGGCGAATTGGAATTCTATGTTGAAGATACAGGCATCGGTATTGAAAAAAGAGCAGTTGCCACATATCTTTGAGCGTTTCGTGAAGCTTAATACTTTTGTACACGGTACTGGATTGGGACTTTCTATCTGTCAGAGTATTGTTGAACAATTAGGTGGGCGGATTGGTGTTGATTCTGAAAAAGGAAAAGGATCAAGGTTTTGGTTTACTATTCCCGAAGTGATCGTGACGGAAGAGGTGGGCTGTGCCCGGTAGAGTAGGTATGAGGCAGGTGAATATCTTCCTTCCTCATTAATAAAAGTGGGTTTTATATAGAAAGAAACGGTCTTGGTTTTGATGTCGATTGATACTGACATGAAACCAAGACCGTTTCTTTGGTGAAAAGGTGTAGTCCGTTTAAATTCGAATGACAGTTTATCAATAGATTGATATACGATACTTGCAAATACCCAGTCCGATGATACCCAGCGTGCAGAGTGCTAGTCCCCATTTCGTGCAACGGTCGCTGCGGAAAGTAGGAATTGGGCTATCGGAAGGAGTGATGTACATTGCTTTTACAATCAACAGATAATAGTACAATGAAATCACTGTGTTTACCAATGCAATGAATACCAGCAAGTGGAAACCTGCATCGAAAGCAGCCATGAAGATAAAGAATTTAGAGAAGAATCCGGCAAACGGAGGGATGCCTGCCAATGAGAACAGAGACAGAGTCATCAAGAGAGCGATTTTTTGGGATTCGTTTTATAAAGTCCTGCGTAATCTTCGAGCGTGAATTTCTGACTGCGTAGTGCCACGATAGTGATAACGGAAAATACCCGAGGTTGGCGGCAGCGTACACTAATACATAATATACCAATGCCGTCATGCCTTGTGCCGTACCACCGATAACGCCTAACATAATATATCCCGCTTGCGAAATACTGGAGAACGCCATCAAACGCTTCCAGGTTTTGCTGACGGACAGCAAATATATTTGCAATAGTGATAGAAGCGATGGTTACCCAATAAAGTACTTCCTGCCAGTCATTAATCATTGGAGCGAATACTTTGATAAGGACAGCCAATAATACAAATGCTGCCGATCCTTTTTGATATAACACTTAAATAAGCGGTAACTGCACTCGGAGCACCTTCGTAAACGTCTGCTGTCCATAAGTGGAACGGAACCAGTGATAACTTGAATGCCATTCCTGTGAAGAAGAATACAAAATGCCATGATCTGTAACGGATTTCCGTCGATATGAGCAGGGAGGTCATCGAAATAAAGAGTCCCGGCAGAACCATAGATCATGGACAGACCAAACAACAGCAATGCACTGGAGAAAAGAGCTGTCAGAATGTATTTGGCACCTGCTTCGGCAGAGTTGTGACGGTATTTATCGAAGGCAATCAATGCTGCCATCGGAATAGAAGCTGTTTCAAGTCCAATGAAGAACATCAGGAAATGTCCGGCAGAAATCATGAGGTACATACCAAACAAGGTAGAGAGGGTAAGTACATAGAATTCTCCTTGCTTGAATGAAGTATCTTCTCTTTTCATCCATTCGTGCGCCATCAGGAAAACAATCAGTGTGCCGACGTTCAGGATGGATTTAACCACTGTGTGCATCGGTACATAATGATACATACCGCCGAATGCATCGGCAGCAGTCCCCGGAATTAAGTTGATAGCTGTATGGATAGCCATCAGAATAACGGGTAACATGGTGTTCAGGCGTGCTTTCCCACTATTTTTGTGTGCATCTGGACTCATGAAGAGGTCAGCTAGAAATAGCAGCAATAAGACAGCTATGAGCGACACCTCTTCTCGCATATATAGAAATTGTGAATAATCCATATTTACAAATTAATTATTAAAGATTAAAAATTAAAGGTTATGGAATCAGTTGTGAGACTACGGGGAGTACACTTTCGCCAATCATGTGGCTAACCCAGAAAGGAGCCATACCTAGTCCGGCAACGCAAACGATGAGGCAGATAACGGCTACACGTTCGTCCCAAGTCGCATCAGTCAGTTCGAGATGATGTTTGTTGGTGCAGGTTCCGTATAGAATTTTACCTACCAGACGCAGAATGTAGACTGCAGTAATCACAATCGAAGAACAAGCGATGATAGTCAGTACACGGTGGAACTAGTCGTTGTTCTGGAAAGAGCCGACGAAAATAGTCATTTCAGCAATAAAACCACTTAATCCCGGCAGACCGAGGTTGGCAAGACCGGCAATTACATAACATACACTAAGGAACGGCATCACTTTCATTAAGCCGGCAAGCTCGCGAACGTCACGTGTGTGTGTACGTCCATAAATCATACCGATCAGAGCAAAGAACAAGGCTGTCATCAATCCGTGTGAAAGCATCTGAAGGATTGCTCCTGTTGCTGCTGTCTGGTTTAGCATCAGAATGGCGAAAAGAACCAGTCCGCAGTGAGATACGGATGAATAAGCATTAATATATTTCAAGTCGGTCTGTACACAAGCGGAGAAGGAACCGTAGACTACAGAGATACCTGTCAATATCAGGAATATCCAGGAAAGTTCGTTGGCTGCTTCCGGCATCAGATACATGGCGATACGGAAACATCCGTAACCTCCCAGTTTCATCAATACTCCGGCATGAAGCATAGATACGGCAGTCGGGGCAGAAGCGTGACCGTCAGGGCTCCATGTATGGAACGGGAAAAGGGCACCTAATACACCGAAACCAAGGAAAGTCAGCGGGAACCAGATGCATTGCTGTGCAAAAGGTATGTTGTGCAGCTGTGCAATTTCGAGCAGGTTCATGGTGGTTGCTCCCGCACCGAAATAGATTCCGAGAATACCGATCAGTAGGAAAGCGGAACCGCCCATCAACATAAGGGTCAGTTTCATGGCTGCATATTCTTTACGTCCTGATCCCCATACACCAATCAACAGGTACATCGGTATCAATGCGATTTCGTAGAACATGAACATGGTGAATAAATCGACGGATATAAAGAATCCGAATACTCCCATAGACAATAGGGTGAACCAGAGGAAATATTCTTTTGTCAGCGGTTGCAGACGCCAGGAAGCGAATGTACCGGTGAACACAATGACAGCGGACAATAACAACATGGCTACCGAAATTCCGTCAACACCTACTGAATAGGATATGTGAAGTGGGGCATACCAAAAGCGTATCTGCACGGAAAAGCATTTCTGCCGTGTTTCCGGCACTACGCTCTCCCAGATACAGGAATGTAAGTACGACGGAGGCAATCAGAAGTGCCGATGCGCCAGTAACCATAACCCCCCGGATGGCTTTGATTCCTCGTGCTGCCCAGAGTCCGGCCAGCATCAATAAGGGGATAAGTACGAATATTGATAAGAAATTCATATCGTTCTGTGCTTTATAAGATTAATAGTAGGATAAGTGCCAGTGCACCGCAAAGGAACACGTATGCATATTGTTGTACCTGACCGCTCTGCAAACCACGGATCTCGTCGCTTGTTGTGTTGGTTGCCCATGCCAGGAAATCAAAGAATCCATCCACTACATGACGGTCGAACCATGCGATAGGAGTAGAGATGCAGCGGAAGATAATCTTATGCGTGATAAACTGGTATATATCGTCAATATAGAAGCGGTTATAAGCAGCCTTGTGCAGACCTTTGAACTGTTTTTTCCAATGAATCGGCAACTGGTTGTTTGGCATTCTTGTACATCCATGTAGCGATTGCAATCGAAATAATCGCAATGACAACGCTCGTAATAGCCACCGACGGATCGAGATGGATAGAATAAGATTCACCATTCGAACTGATGAAGTGTCCGAAAGGAATAAATCCTGCTCCACAAGTTACTACTGCCAGGAACATTAGCGGGAAAGTCATAGCCAGCGGACTTTCATGTGGTGTGTGGTGTGCGTGGAGTTCTTTGTTTTCCTTGCCCCAGAAAATACCGTAGTACAGGACGGAACATATAGAAAGCAGTCATCGCAGCAATTACTGTCATTACCCATCCCATTACAGGGGCTGTATTGGAAGCAAGCAGCCAGAATTTCGTCTTTCGAGAAGAAACCCGGAGAACGGAGGAATACCGGCAATAGCCAGACAAGCAATCAGGAAGGTCCAGTGAGTGATCGGCATATATTTGCGTAAACCTCCCATAGCGGACATTTCATTAGAATGTACGGCATGAATAATGCTACCTGCACCGAGGAAGAGCAATGCCTTAAACATAGCATGTGTGAAGAGGTGGAACATGGAAGCCATGTAGCCCAAACCTCCTTCGTGAGGATCCATGGAAGTACAAACACCCAGAGCTACCATCATGAAACCAATCTGTGAAATGGTAGAGAAAGCCAGTACGCGTTTAATATCTGATTGTACGCAAGCCACACTTGCTGCGTAGAATGCGGTGAATGCACCTACCCAAGCAACCATGTGCAACGTATTCGGTGCATAGGCAATGAAAAGCGGGAACATACGTGCCACCAAATATACACCGGCAACGACCATTGTAGCCGCATGAATCAATGCGCTGACCGGAGTAGGACCTTCCATTGCATCCGGCAACCAGATATGCAACGGGAACATGGCACTTTTACCGGCACCACCGACAAACATCAGTCCGAGAGAGCCAACGGAAGCATAGAAGCTCCACCGCTTATCAAGGATACTGTATCCGGAGTGAATCCGAATGTACCACCATAATATCCGTAAATCAGGATACCGATCAGGAAACCCAAATCAGCAAAGCGAGTAACAATAAACGCTTTCTTGGAAGCAGCGATGGCAGCCGGTTTTTGTATAATAAAAACCGATTAGCAGGTAAGAACTTACCCCCACCAGTTCCCAGAAAAGGTACATCTGGAAGATGTTGGTCGCAACGACCAATCCCAGCATAGACATGGTAAACAGGGATAGGAAAGCATAATAACGTTGAAAACCTACCTCACCTTTCATGTAACTGAAAGAGTAGATATGTACCATCAGTGACACGGTAGAGATAACAATCAACATCATTACTGATATAGGATCGAGCAGGATGCCCAAATCAAAGTGTAAGGTCTCTGTAAAAAGGAAGCCACGTGAAGTTGTAAGGTATCAGTGTGGCGAATGTTCCGTCTTCCAGTCGTGGAGCCGAGAAATATTGGATAGCTGTAACGTAGGATAGTACCGCTACTGCTCCCAGTATCAGCGTGCCAATTGTGCCCGCTGTCCGGTGGGACATCCATTTACCTCCGATTCCCAGTATGAGAAAGGAGAAGAAAGGAAGAAGGAGTATTAGAATTGTTAGTTCCATACAGTTTTAATTTTTTAATTACTTGAGTTATTATTATTTGTTCTTGGTGAGAAACAAATCACCACTTCAACTCGTCCAGATTGCGCACCTGAATGCTTCGAAGATTACGATAAATGTTAATCATGATGGCGATAGCTATTGCAGTTTCCGCAGCCGAGATGGCGATGGAAAAAGAGTGCAAAGAAATAGCCTTCCATTCCCTCCGGAAAGAGAAAAAACGGTTGAACACGGCAAAGTTGATGTCCGTGGCATTCAGCATTAACTCTACAGAAATCAGGATAGCCAGTGTGCTCCGGCGGGTAAAGAATCCATAGATTCCTGCAAACATCATGATGGTAGAAACTACCAGATAATATTCCATGTGTATCATATTCGAACTCTATTTTGATAGTTAATACTTGTTTATCTCTTACGTGCAATTATGATACCACCGATGATACAAGCCAGCAACAGGATGCTGACAGCTTCGAAAGGTAATACATAACCGTATTTGTCGCTACTTAATAAAGCGTTCCCGATAGCATGAATGTTGATCTCGTGCGGGGCAAGATTAGCCGTCTGCATGAAATTATGTTTCAACGTGATAGTCAGGATAATTGCTAAACCGGCAATCATGGTAATGAGCCCGGCCAGGAGCTTACTTCGTTTTGCTTTCTCGGCGCGATCACCCTTCTCCGCTGGTCAACAGGATGGAGAATACATAAAGAACGACGATACCACCGGCATAAACCATTATCTGAACAGACCCCACGGAAGGTGTAACCCAGCAAAAATAGATACCGGCCGTGCCGAAGAGCACGAAGAGCAGGGTAGCCGAGCGTACGATACGTTGGGTAGTCACCGTCATGATGGACATAGCAATAATAAATGCTGCCAAAAAAGTAGAATACTACTGTTTCAAGTGTTGATCCCATATCTAAACTTCTTTTTTCTTTTTCTATTACTTTACTACCGTCATGATTTAATTTCAGGACAAGTTTCGTCCGGTCGAATACGGCATGCTCGAAATTCTGATCAAACGTGATGGCATCGTGCGGACAAGCGTTGACACAGAGCTGGCAGAACATACAGGCGCCCAAATCATATTCATAGGTTGCCAGGATTTTCTTTTTTCTTTCCATCTTCTGTTTCGACGGTTTCGCTGGTCACTTTGATGGTATCGTTCGGACAAAGCCATTTGACACAGTCCGCAAGCTACACAGCGATGTTCATTATTCTCATTGTGGGGCATATTCAGCGTACCACGGAAACGGTCGAACATTTTCAGCTCTTTCCGGTTTTCGGGGTATTGCTCTGTCACTTTCTTACGGAAGTATACCTTGATGGTGGTTTTCATACCCGTTGCCAGTGTACTGATGCCATGCATCAGACCACCTAAGTACGTATATTTTTTATCTTTATATTCCATAATTTTCATTTATCAAAAGTGGAAGCCGAAAGCTACGCAGCATGCCATTAATAATAGATTTACCATAGAAATTGGAACCAGATATTTCCATTCCAGATTCAGAATCTGGTCGATACGCAAGCGTGGGAAAGTCCATTTGATCCACATCAAAAGGAATACCACAAAGAATGCTTTAGCGAAGAACCAGATAAAGCCCGGAATATAATCCATTACAGCGTTGAATCCATCCAGCCCGACGATGTGTAACGGCATCCATCCTCCCCCAGGAAGATAGTGGCGGCAACACTGGCCACGATAAACAGATTCAAGTATTCTGCCAGATAGAAGAAACCGAAACCCATACCGGAGTATTCTGTGTGGTATCCGGCTGTCAGCTCACTTTCCGCTTCAGGAAGGTCGAACGGACCGCGGTTACATTCTGCATTTCCGGCAATCAGATAGATGATGAAAGCAATTACCGCAGGGATATGTCCCTTGAAGATGAACCAGCCATCAGCTTGCCCTTCTACGATTTCAGAGAATTGCATGGTTCCCATCAGCACTACCATCGTCATAATACTCATACCAACCGAAAGCTCGTAACTGATAATCTGTGCACCGCTTCGCATGGCACCGATCAAAGAGAATTTGTTGTTACTACCCCAACCGGCCAGCAAGATACCGACCACTCCAATGCTGGAAGCTGCCAGCAGGAAGAACACGCCCACATTAAAGTCGAGAATCGCTGCACCTTTATTAAAAGGAATACAAGCGAAAGTCAGGAATGAGGCGATAATCACCATGAATGGAGCGAGATTGTAAAGGAAATGATCGGCACCCTTCGGCATGAAGATTTCTTTGGTCATCATCTTGAGTACGTCGCAGACCACTTGAATAGAACCCCATTTACCAACGCGGTTCGGACCAAGACGACACTGGAAGAAACCGCAAACCTTACGCTCCATGTAGATCAATATGATAGCCAGGATGGCATACAGTGCTACGAGGCACACGCCGACAGTTACACATTCTATAAAGATGGCTAGTCCCTCCGGCATAAGGGAGAGTAGTAGCTCATGTATCCAGTTTGTTACTATACTAAAGTCGAACATATATTTTTTAATGATTAGGTTTTAAGTATTAAGTATTAATTCCATGCAGGAAATGACCTTTTATATTGTATAGTCGGTTAATACTTGATACCTGTTACTTAATACTTGTTTTTTATCTATCAATATCCGGAACGACATAATCAATTGTTCCGCCAATAGCAATTAAAAGTCGGCAATCTTCGTTCCCCGGCAGATGGTGTCGATTGCGGCAACAAGCGGCAATCCCGTAGCACGGTAGTGCAGGCGGTAGGGCATTTTGTCACCCTGGCTTTCCAGGAAGACACCAAATTCACCACGACTTCCTTCTACTGCAGCATAATAACTGCCTTCCGGAACACGGATGATAGGCTTCATCTTCTCCTGATAAGGTCCTTCGGGAATATTGTCTATTAATTGTTCGATGATGTTCAGACTTTCCATGATTTCATCCATACGCACTAGGTAACGGGCAAAGCAGTCACCCTCCGTATAAACAATTTCTTTGAAATCTACTTTGTCGTATACACCGTATGGCATTCGTTTACGTACGTCACACGCCCATCCTGAAGCACGGCCTGTACCTCCGGTACAACCGAAATGAGATGGCATCTTCGCGGCTTAACACACCGACACCTTTCATGCGGCTTTGAGCGATAATGTTACCGGTAAATATGTCATGGTATATTCGTGAATGATTCCCCTCATATAAGGGATAAATTCTTTCACTCGTTTGATGAAATTAGGATGAAGGTCAGCTTGTACACCACCAATAGTATTGTAGTTCATAATCAGAGCGTCCGCCACAAGTTTCTTCAAAAATATCGAGAATCTTTTTCACGGTCACGGAATCCATAGAAGAAAGCTGTTAGTGCTCCGAGGTCCATGGCAAGCGCGCGGAGTAGAATAGTAAAGTGAGAGTCAATGCGTGCGTTTTATCCTCATCCATGATAGTACGGATGTATTTGACACGGTCGCTCACTTCAATGCCCATTGCTTTCTCGATACACATGCATAAAAGCATGGCGGTTTTGGTGTGCTCCCAGATAATCGAGGCGGTCTGTTAACGCCAGTGTCTGCGGATATGTAAGACTTTCGTTCATTTTTCAATACCCCGGTGGATATAACCGCAGTTAGCATCGATTTTACGAATGATCTCGCCTTCAAGAGAAACGCGGAAGCGCATTACACCATGCGTTGCAGGGGTGTTGCGGACCAATGTTGACTACATACTCTTCTTCTCCCGAAGAGTTTCATTTCTCTGTTTTTTTAATGGTTCCGTCCGGATTAAGTTCTATTTCCTGTGTTGTATCGAACGTCTCCTCGTTGGCCATACAAAGCGGATTGTCTTTTCCGGATCATTATCTTTACGCATGGGGGTATCCTACCCAATCATTACGTAAGTAAAGGCGGCGCATATCCGGATGACCTACGAAAACAATGCCATAGTAGTCGAAGACTTCGCGTTCGTAAAAAGTCGGCTATCTTCCATATATCGCTGACTGACGGAATTTCCGGTCGTTCACGGTCGTTCACGGCTGTTTTTAGTGCTATCCGTTCTCCCCGTAACAGTCGATTCCAGATGGTAGACAACGCCTAAACCACGGAGTTTCTCCCGGGGGCGTCCTTCTCGTCTGCCACTCCCCAGTCCATACCGGTCAGGCTTTCCAAAGAAGTCCATCTGTTTTCATTTTTCATTTCGCAAGCGCAGCATCTCGTCGTGTAACGCTGCAGGAGCTATAAATTGTATTTCTTGCATAATTGTTTAAATTAAGAATTAGGGAATGAAGAATTATCTGAATTTCGAACTACATAGAAACTCTTCATTCTTCATTTTTTCATTCTTCATTTCATAAATTCCGGTTTCTTCTCTTTTCTATTCGTTCCACCAAAGAATTTTTTCTATTTTCACTTTTACGTTGTAATTGCATCATGCCATAATAGAAAGCTTCCGGGCGCGGACATCCGGGAATATATACGTCTACCGGAAGAATCTTGTCCACTCCGTTCACCACGTGGTATGACTTTTTTTAAAAAGGACCTCCACTGACGGCACATCCACCTACGGCAACCACATATTTCGGATCAGGCATTTGGTCATACAAGCGTTTCAGTACCGGTGCCATCTTTATTCGTGATTGTTCCGCAAACCATGATCATATCAGCTTGACGCGGACTGGCACGTGCTACTTCGAACCCGAAGCGGGCCATATCATAACGCGCGGCACCCAGTGCCATGAACGATACCGCAACAGCTGGTTGCGAAAGTAAGCGGCCACAGTGAATTGCTGCGTCCCCAGTTGACCAGATCGTCCAGAACCCCGAGAAAAACATTCGCTCCTCCGGCATTAAGTTCTTTGACCAACTTTTCCAATGATTCATTATCGATGAATTCATCATACGGAATTGATTTTATTTTCGGTTTTTTGGTTATTTCCGTTCCAAAGCTCCTTTCCTCCAGGCATAAGCAAGACCCAGAACTAAAAATAATAAAGAAGAAGAGAATGCTAACGAGTCCTTGGGGCCCCATGTCATGCATGACCACTGCCCACGGGAACAAGAAAGCTGTCTCCACGTCGAACATCAGAAACAAGATGGCAAACAAGTAGTAACCTACACGGAACTGCATCCATGATTTGCCACGCGTTGGTATACCACATTCATAAGCTTTTTTTGTACATTGTACGAACGTGGTGGTGAAATAGCTCGTGAAAGGGCTATTACTACACCGACAAAAAGCAAGCGCTGTCAGTAAAACAACAACTAAAAATGTAAAATTCATAATTTCAATAGCTGTTTAGATTGAATATTATATAGAGATAAACAATTAGTTTTTCCACACCCGGATGAAACCAACTGTAATGAATTGACGAATAAGATAAAAAGATTGTACCGTCTAAATGACGATCTTCCTTAGGCCATATATATAATATGTAATAGGATCGTAAAAGTACTTGGGAATATGAAGTGAATGAGTTTGCGAAGTGTTTTGCTGGCTTTTATATTCACGAAAATAAGCAATCAGCAGTTGCACGCTTTTTATCCGTGGGGACATGTGCAAACATCTGCATGACTCATATCACAAGATGGGTAGAATAAAAAATAATATAGGCGTTCAAGAGCATTATGAACAGGGTGGTCCTGAGATACGTAGCATTTCTCCTGGCGATATGTCGGGGCTACTCTGCAGTTATC
>VOFK01002953.1_pt1 | contig 22500 bp, 26 predicted proteins | sample 5384121 | NCBI WGS metagenome assembly VOFK01 (sample SAMN12384730, study PRJNA508395) | human gut metagenome | isolation source: healthy gut J | host: Homo sapiens | reverse complement strand
ATGTTGGTTCATTGCGAGTGGCTCCTTTTTATAATGTATTTGGTTGTATTGTACCATAAAGTAGGCGGTCAATGGCAAGGCTGCGTGCCTTCCCCCGAGGGGAAGGTGGCCGAGGCCCCCGCCCGAGGTCGGATGAGGGGGCGGCCCTCCGGGGGTTGCCCGTTCACTGACTGCCGCAGCGGACCTTGCCCTCATCAGTCAGCGAGGCGGGGTCGCATGACAGCTTCCCCGAGGGGGAAGCCACTCTACCAAAAACAGGCTGCCCTGTCGGACAGCCTGTCATCAGATCTTATTTTTTCTACCATCATGTCGGCGGCCTTGTACAGATCGCCGCAGCTCATGCAGATCAACAAGGTCACCCTTCTTGGCGTTTTTCTTTACCCAGTCGGCGGCACCCTCCAGCCCGCTGACCACAACGCTGCCGGGCAGCTTGGCGGCAAGGTCCTCGCTCTTGACGCTGCCGTCATCCTTCGCGGCCGCCCATGATGGGCAGCAGCACGACCTGATCGGCGGCGCGCAGCACCTTGGCAAATTCGTCCATCAGCATCTTGGTGCGGCTGTAGGTAAACGGCTGATGCACGGCGATCACACGGTCATAGCCCATCTCCTTAGCCGTGGCCAGCGTGGCGGCCAGCTCGGTGGGGTGGTGGGCGTAGTCATCGACGATGACCGCACCGTTGCACTCGCCCTTGACCTCAAAACGGCGGCCCGTGCCGTGGAACTGCTCGGCTGCGCGGACGGCATCCTCAGGCTTGAGGCCTAGCGGACGGACACAGCAGCACATAGCCAGGGCATTGTAAATGTTGTGGTAGCCGGGCACACCAAGCTTGATGTGGGCAAAGAACTCGCCCAACTCAAGCACATCAAACTCAAAGAAGCCGGGCTTATACTCGCCGATGTTGACGGCGTGGAAGCGGGCCTCCTCCTCTTTGATGCCGAAACTCAGCACCGGGCGGTCGATGGAGTTGACGACATCCATCGTGTTTTTATCGTCCATGTTGAACACAACGGTGCGGGACAGCAGCGCAAACTTCTGGAACGCAAGCTTGAGCTGACCCATCGTGCCGTAATATTCCAGATGGTCATTGTCGATGTTCAGGATGACGCCCACCGTGCTGGTCAGCTGCAGGAAGGTCTCATGGTACTCGCAGGCCTCAATGACCACGCTCTGGCCGCTGCCGGCCTTGCCGTAGCCGCCGATGAGGGGCAGCTTGCCGCCGATGACCGCCGCCGGATCCCTGCCCGCCAGCTCCAGCATTGTGGTGATCATGCCGGTGGTCGTCGTTTTGCCGTGGGTGCCGGCCACGCCGACGCTCTGGCTATGGGTGCGGCTGATATAGCCCAGCATGACGCTGCGCTCCACCGCCTTGATGCCGCGGGCGTGGGCCGCCTGCAGCTCAGGATTGTCATTATGGATGGCGGCGCTGTAGACGACCAGATCCGGATTGCCCAGATTGGCCGCATCATGCCCGATGGCTACACGGACGCCGAGCGCACGCTCCGCCTCGGTGTTTTGGTTTCCTCGACATCGGAACCGGTGATGGCGAAGCCGCGGCTGTGCAGGATCTGGATCAGCGGATAGGTGCCGGAGCCGCCGCAGCCGATAAAATGGATCGTGCGGACCCCCCAGCAGCTTGGGGTCATACATACTAAAAGCCATAACAGTGGTCACCTCAAAATTTATCCGCTGCCTTAGAGGATACGGCATACGGCATTTTTTACTAATACTATGAAAGTATTATACTATTTTTTTGCAATAAAAAGAAACACTTTTTTGAAATCCCCGCCTGTACAGGTAATTTTTGGGCAAATGGCACAAATTTGGACCTGCAGTTTATAACAATACATCGAGGGTGCAGCCGCAGCCGCACCCTCGATGTGTGAAAAGATTTTTATAGTACGATAAATGTGCCCTGTATTTCAGGTCGTTTGGGGCGTGACTTCCGACACAGCATCTTCTTCCTCTTCTTCCTGCTCCCCGTCCTCTTTGGGCTTGAGGTTGTCGATGGTATTGCCGGGGCAGCGATAAAGGTCTATTTCCAGCTCAGACATGCGCTTGAACAGGTTTTGCAGCACTTCTTCGTAGGCGTACACGGTCTTGGTGTCCGCCTCATCGATTTTGTGCAGATACCGCATGACAAAGGCACTGTACATACCGTACTCTCGGCGCAGCTGCAGCAGCGTTGGTTCGATTTTTCGCAGCCAGCTTGGCCGCTTTTTCTTTTGTAGGTATAGACAAAAATGTAGCAATGCCGACCAGTGCCACCAGCGCGCCCAACACATAAGTGCATTCGGCGCATACTGCGCATACGGGTACAGTGTTGAGAACAAGCAGCACAGCCGCCGTTGCAAAGGCGGCGATTCCTCCGCCCAGACACAACGCGAGAAGCACCACCCCCGTGACCAGAATGACAAACGCCGTCTGCGCCGCGTCAAAGTAGTTGGCTGCGAAACCTCCCGCAAGGAGGATCAGTGCCATCAAAAGCAACTCCAGCAGCGTCTTTGCCCCGCCTGACGCTCGCCCTGATATTCTCGGCGTCAGAGTGGGCGCTTTTCCAGAGCTTGGCCGCTTCGGGGAACAATTTGTCGATGTCCCTCTCCTCGAGCAGCTTTTTGCCGACATGCTTTGCCAACAGCGTGCTGTTTTGGGCTGTGACGCAGCAGGACGGCAGGCTCATCAATTCGCCCACCGTAAATTGGTTGATGTGTTCTTCCGACGAAAGGATCTTAGTAGCATTTTTGTCTTCCCATCGCGCACTGTTGACCGTGTCCGCCAGGATTGCTTCCCGCAGCACCTTTTTATAGTCCCAGTAATCGGCTTTCGACGGAGCGGGCACACTGTCCAGACTCATGGCCAGCATTTCCAGCGGCGCGTAGTTTTCAATATAGTCGGATTGCAGGGAAAAAGCCGCCTATTGGTTTGTCCGCGACTTCCGTGCTTGAGTCCGGTTTGTCGGACGCAAACAGAGATCTTTTCCACGCCCGATGCGCGTCCCCCAGCGCGGATTCCTCATTCTCGATAAAGCGGGGGGCAGCACGATCTCCGCACCTGCCCGGCACAGATCCCGCGCTTTTTTCCCCGGGGTCACTCTGATACCATGTCCAGACAGCATACTGTACCGCCATCTCTCTGGTCATCGAATTATCAACTGCCACCGTAGTCAGTTTTCGCATTTCGCCCATTGCTGCAGCCTCTTTTCCTCTTTTTGCTGCCTTTATCATAGCATATTTCTTTGACGAATCCAACGATTTTTGTGGCATTGTGTCTGCTTTTTTGATACAATAAGAAAAACGATGTGGAGGTGCCGACCGTATGGCAAAGCTGATTTGGAGCCTAAACCCTTTGGCCGTGTCGCGGCTGGGGCGGGAGGCGAAAAAGCCGCCGTTCAGCAAAAAGGAATTGGCCCGCATCGGCATTCCGGCGTGCAAAATCCCCCGTGTGCAGGAGGAGCTTGCCCGTTTGAGCGGTGATACCACGCTGAAACGCGAGGAACTGGGGATGCTGGCGTGGGAGATTGCGGACTTGCTGCTGTAAAGCCTTCCCCCTAGGGGAAGGTGGCCGAGGCTCCGACCGAGGCCGGATGAGGGGCGGCGCTGTCTCTGCCACCCGGTCATGGGCTATCGCGGGAAGTCCGCCCCTCATCAGTCGCCTATGGCGACAGCTTCCCCCTAGGGGAAGCCTTTTTTCGCGTTGTGCCCTTGTCCCCTCCCCCATCCTATGCTATAATAAATGTATCGTGCCAAATTTATCCGGGCGCGGTGGGAAAATCGCTTTGTGTGGCAGCCAGCCATGCGGAAGGAGTAACACAAATGAAGAACAGTGAAAAGACCCTTGACATGATCGTAAACCTGTGCAAAAACCGCGGGTTTATCTATCCGGGCAGCGAGATCTACGGCGGCCTGGCAAACAGCTGGGACTACGGTCCTCTGGGTGTTGAGTTCAAGAACAATGTCAAAAAGGCGTGGATGAAGAAGTTCGTGCAGGAAAGCCCCTACAATGTCGGTCTGGACGCCGCCATCCTGATGAACCCGCAGACCTGGGTGACCACCGGCCACGTGTCCAGCTTCTCGGACCCGCTGCTGGACTGCCGCGCCTGCAAGAGCCGCCACCGCGCCGACAAGCTGATTTCCGAGTGCGAGCAGGGCAAGGGCGTGGATGTCGATGCCATGACCTTTGATGAGATGGACGCTTTTATCGCCAGCCATGATGAAGTCGTCTGCCCCGTCTGCGGCAAGCATGACTTTACCCCCATCCGTAAGTTCAACCTGATGTTCAAGACCGCCATCGGCGTTACCGAGGATTCCTCCTCCACCTGCTATCTGCGCCCCGAGACCGCACAGGGCATCTTTGTCAACTTTGCGAACATCCAGCGCACGACCCGCCGCAAGCTGCCCTTCGGCGTCTGCCAGGTCGGCAAGGCATTCCGCAACGAGATCACGCCGGGCAACTTCACCTTCCGCACGCGCGAGTTTGAGCAGATGGAGTGCGAATTCTTCTGCAAGCCCGGCACGGACCTCGAATGGTTCGCCTACTGGAAAGACTACTGCAAGAACTGGCTGCTGAGTCTCGGCATTCAGGAGGAAAATCCTGCGCCTGCGCGACCACGAGCCTGCCGAGCTTGCCTTCTACAGCCGCGCCCACCACCGACATCGAATACGCCTTCCCGTTCACCGATTGGGGCGAGCTGTGGGGCATCGCCGACCGCACGGACTACGACCTGGGCCGCCATCAGGAGGCCTCCGGCAAGAGCCTCGAGTACTTTGACCCCGAGACGAACGAGCATTACATCCCTTACGTCATTGAGCCGTCCCTGGGCTGCGACCGCGTGGCGCTGGCCTTCCTGTGCGAGGCCTACGATGAGCAGCACCTTGTCGATGCCAAAGGCAAGGAGGATGTGCGCACCGTGCTGCACCTGCACCCCTATCTGGCACCGTTCAAGTGCGCCGTGCTGCCCCTGTCCAAGAAGCTGGGCGATAAGGCGATGGAGATCCGCAACGAGTTGGCCAAGGACTTTATGGTCGACTATGACGATGCCGGCTCCATCGGCAAGCGCTACCGCCGTCAGGACGAGATCGGCACCCCGCTGTGCGTCACCGTGGACTTCCAGACTGTCGGCGACGACAAGGTCGAGGCCGACGGCTGCGTGACCGTCCGCGACCGCGACACGATGGAGCAGGTCCGTATGCCGATTTCCGAGCTGCGCGACTATGTTGCCAAAAAGGTTGCGTTCTAAGTAAATACCGTATAAAAAACTGCCTGCAAATGGAATCGCATTTGCAGGCAGTTTTTTATCCGATTTTTTTTCTACCGTCACACTGCTGACGGTGACATTGGCATCATCCAGTGTGTGGACGGCAACGCGCCAGTAGTGGAGCATCTCGGCGGCCGTGAACTCAAAGGTCATTTCGTTGGGGTCAATGCCGGTGAAGTCAATGTCCAGCTTGTAGGTTTCTTCGTTGATGAGGCCGTACCGCGCGTAGATGTAGCTGTGGTCAAAGCCGCTGCCGGTCAGCGTCACACGGTAGCGCCCGGGGAACAGCGTCCACTCCTCGGTCATCATCTCACCGTTCATGCCCAGAACAATGCCGTCCGCCGCCAGAAAGAGCGGGTCAACATCCGACTTCGTCAAATCCATCGTGTGGGCGGGCACTTCGGGCGCAGGCTCCTCCTCGATGCCGTCGATGGGCTCGATGCTGCCGATCAGGATACCATCCAGCCGGTAATAGTGCAGGTCGTAACTGTTCCGCGCCAGCTCGTCCTCATCGATGAAGGCATAGAGCGTGTCAGCGGAAAGCTCGTTCAGCTCGCCCGGCAGCGTGACCGCCGCAAGGTTGCCGTCCATATGCGCCATGTAGAAGCTGTTGGACGTCCAGCCGTGGTCGGCGGCAAAGTCGACCAGATCCCAGAACTCGTCATGCTCAAAGTCAAAGCTGGCAAACGCAAGATGACTGTACTTGCCGCTCGCGGCGATGTCCTCCCACGCGGGGTCGGTCAGCAGGGTCTTATTCTCGTAGCGGAAGCCGTAGTAGTGGTAGTCCGTCCAGCGGTTGAACAGCTCCGACCGCTGGCCACAGCCCTGCGCCACGGCGCAGACAGCCAATATCAGGGCGGGCGCGACACCGTTATCCCAAAAGCGCAGCACCAACCCGCAGCCAACGGCAGCCAGCAGCATACCTGCCAGCCACGCCAGCCGCGCGCAGGAGGAGAACATCGCCCAGAAGTTCATCAGAAACTGCGGAATGGGCACGGTGAACAGCGTCTTGCCGCCCACCGTGATGGCGTTGCCGCCCGCAGCCAGCAGGTCGAGTACAAGCACGACAACTCCCGCCACGACCCAGTCATGGTGCGCGGTGAAGAACTTTTCCGCCTTGCGGGCATTGCAGACCACGCTAAAAATCGCCAGCACAACAGCCAGCACTGCGCCAAGGCCCATGTAGACATTCTGCTCCCAGCTTGGCGCGAGCCACGGCACAAACAAGCCGAGGTAGTCCGCGCCGCTTAAATAGCCGTTGGAGTAGCCCGCAAAGTTGACAGCGAACGCCCCAGCAGCACCAACTCCGCCAGCGCCGCAGCGCAGAACGCTGCTATCGGTGCCAGCACAGCCGCCGGGCCGCGTTTTTGCAGGGCGCGGCGCACCGCGTATCCCACAAGCACAAGACCGACCATCGGCAGGTAGTACAGATGGATGCCCGCACAGAGCAGACCCATGCCCGCCCAGACAAAGGCAGGCGCGGCGGGTCGTGGGCATCAGCTCGTCACTGCGCAGCCAGAGGTAGAGTGCCAGCAGCACCAGCCAGTTGGCGGCGAGTGCCGTGTGGGCAAACATGCGCATTGTCAGCGCCGGGAACAGCACAAGTAATCCTGCACCCGCCACGCTGCCCCACAGTTTGGCCGTCTGCTGTGGACTTATGATAACACCGATGGCTGCCTTGCTACCGCTACGGTCAACCGTGGGCTGCACACCGGCAATGCGGGCTATGACCGCCTGCGCCAAGCCGCCCTGCAGCATGTAGCAGGCCAGACCCCACCAGCCGAAATACTGGAACCGCGCGGGCAGAACCCCGCCCAACAGCTAAAGAGCGCGCTGCCAGCGGCAGTGAATCCGTAAACAGCACACTGGTGCGGAACGGATAGACCGCGTTATAATTCGCGCCGATGTACGGCAGATGCACCGGGCTGCGGCGGAACAGCTCCCACCCCAGATAGTGCTGGGCCGGGTCGGGGCTGGGGTTATTCAGAATCCAGTCAACGCTGGTCGGGTCCAGCACACGAACGCCGTACACAGCCAGAAAGACCAGCGCCCCGAGCAGGGCGCCGGTCAGCGGCCAGCGGTATTTTTTCAGCGCCTTCATTTAGCGCACAAAGGTCGTGGACAGGGTGGTAGACCAACTCTCTCCGCGCTTGAGGGAGGCAGCGCAGGGGCGCTGCTCCCAGTCGATGGGGCCGTTTTCCTCACCGGGCAGGCTGTGCCACGGCTCAATGCAGATAAAGTGCAGCGGCTTTTTGGCGGCAGACCAGATCAGCGTGTAGGGGAAGTCCGACACATCACAGATGACGCTGCGGCCGGTGTCCTTCTCAATGACAGAAACATGCTGGCTGCGCAGGTTGACCATGGCATGGCTGTCGCTGTCAAACAGGTCATCGGTCAGGGGGATGGCCTCGACGTTGCGGGCCAGGTAGTAGCTCTGGCCGTTGAGCAGGCCGTTGGGCTGGGCACTGACGCAGAGCGGGGACTCGATGCCGTCAAAGCGGATCTCGTAATCCTCGGTGACATGGCGGTCATCGAAGGGAAGCGCAAAGGCCGGGTGGTAGCCAATACCAAAGCGCAGCTCCTCCTCAACGGGGTTCTCGACGGTCAGCGTGTGGTGGACGGTCTCCCCTTCCAGCGTAAAGGTCGAGCGCAGCACAAACGCATAGGGCCACTTGGGCAGCGTTTCGGCGTTGGCGTGCAGCTCAAATTCCAGCAGGTTGTCGGCGTGGCGGGTCATGGCATGCTCCACATCGCGGGCAAAGCCGTGCTGGCCGCCGGCGTACTCTACCCCCTTGGCGATCATCTTGCCGCCGGTCAGCTTGCCGGTGTAGGGAAAGAGGATCGGTGCGTGGCGGCCCCAGACAGCGGGATCACCCTGCCAGAGCAGCTCGGCCCCGGTCGGCTTGTGAAGAACGCTGACAGGCTCGGCACCGTGGGTATCGATCGTCAGGCGCAGGATCTCATTTTCAATACTGTATTGCATGGGGATTCCTCCTTCTAAGTAAAAAGCCTTCCCCCTGCGGGGAAGGTGCTGAACAAAGTGAAGCGGATGAAGGCCGACCTTCCGCAATCGTCCGGAAACAGGTTATGACAGAAGCTCTGCCCTCATCAGCCGCCTGCGGGCGGCAGCTTCCCCCACGGGGGAAGCCAAGGTTTTTTACAGCGGCAGTATCTGCAGCAGCATGCCTGCCGCCGCACCGACCGCCCAGAGCAGGCCCGTCATAAAAAGGTTCTGCTTCCAGCTGGGGTTTACCCGCCACAGCACGGCCAGACCGACACCCGCACCGGCCGTAAGGCCCGCAAACAGGCTGCCGAAGGTAATGACTCCCTGCACATAGAGCTGGGCCAGCAGTACGCTGACCGCGCAGTTGGGCACAAGGCCGACCAGTGCCGTCAGCATCGGCTGGAACACGCCCATGCCGGACAGTGCCGCCGCGATGGGCTCCTCGCCGAAGGCTTCAAACACAAGGCCAATGATAAAGCTGAACAGCAGGATAAAGACGAAAATTTCCAGCGTGTGGCGCAGCGCGGCCAAAAAGATGCTGCTCGTCTCCTCGTGCTCCTCATGGCAGTCCACCTCATCGGCGTGGCCTTCATAGCCGCCGTAGTAGAGAGCGCGGCAGAATATGGCGCAGCGGAATGTCAAGCAGCCAGCCGCCCACGATGGCAAACGCCACCTTGCAGGCCAGCAGCAGGACCAGCGTGACCCACTGGGACGGTTCGGCCGCCAGCAGCGGGATTGCCTCATCGCTGGTGGCGATAAAGACCGCCAGCACCGTGCCGGGTGTAATGACCCGGCTTGCGCCTACAGGTTGGAGGCTACGGCGCTGAAGCCGCACTGCGGCACACAGCCCAGCAGCGCACCGGGGATGAACCCCAGCGGCCGCCGCCGGCAAAGTGCCTCCTCAATACTTTCCCCATGGTGGCGCTCCAGCCATTCAATCAGCAGGTAGGCCAGATATAAAAACGGCAGCATCTTCACGCCGTCAATCAAGGCGTCCAGCAGGGCGTCCAAAAACAATTCCATGAATACCTCTCTATATTATAAGCTAAAATTCATCGGTAGCTGCGCAGCAGGCGGACCGCCGGGCGCACAGCCTTATCCGGGATACGGGCGCGGAACCGCGCCACCGTGCGGGCTGAGAACGGAACGCTGTCGCTGAACTTCTCAAATCCCAAAAATACTGCAGATAAGGGCTTTCCTGCACCAGCGACACCACCTCGCGGTCGATGACGCCGTAATGCAGCTGGATCACACGGCAGCCCAGCGCCACGCGGGCGGGCAGTGCCACCGCACCCGCTGGGGCAAACTGCTCACTGTAGGCCTTTTCAAAGGCGTCCCAGTCGATCTCGGCAGCCAGCCGCACCCAGCGGTTGGCGCCGCCCAGCTCGCCATGGTAGGGCGGCAGATAATCGTAGATCGACATCTGTTTTTCGCGTGTGCGGTACACGGGTTTTTCCCCCTTCCTGTGGCAGCACCGTCCCTTTTCAGCGGGCGGCCCTGCCCTGTTTTTATCAGTAGTAGTGCTGCATAAGCGGGAACACCAGCGCCAGCACGCACCACGCTGCCTGATACAGCACGATGCCGGCCAGCGGCAGGGTGACAAGGCCGCCCGTCAGGGTCAGCAGCACGCCGACCGCACAGCTGAACAGTACCGAGACCGTCAGCACGATGGCAGCCTTATGCTCGCCCTCGGCAGCACCGGCTGCGGCCTGCAGACCGCCCACAAAGCTGGCAAAGCTGCCCAGATGGAGCATGTTGCCCTCGCTTTCGGGCAGCCACGCCACCGCCGGGGCAACGGCCTGATGCTCACCGCTCGTCAGCACCTTGACCGAACCGGCGGGCAGACTGTAGGCCGTCTCCAGCAAGCGGACATCGCAGTTGAAATCATCGCAGTCCACAACGAGGGAAAGCCCCGCATGGTGCAGCGTTTCCAGTACGGCCGCCGTGTCGGGGTCGCGCTGGTAGGCCACCTGAAACATAGCGAACAGCTTGCCGGACACCGCCAGATAGATGACCCGGCGCTGGTTCACGGTATGGTGCTGCTCATATTCCAAGCTGGGGATCTTGATGCCGTACTCCTGCATCAGGGCGCGGTTGCCCACCAGAACACGGCGCTTGTTGATCCAGCCGACATAGCCCTTGCCGTAGATCGTCTGGCGGTCATCGACCTTGGCCAGCAGGCTGCGGTTCTCACCCAGCATGTTCATAAAGACATCGCGCAGCGTGGGGCCTGCCTCCGACAGAATGGAGGCCGCGTAGACGATGGCGGTGTCGATATGCTCCGGCGACGGGCTTGATGCCGGCCAGCGAAACGCACCCGACCGGGAAGAGGTCACGCGCTGTGACCTGAATGACATTGATGCGCCCAAGCTGGCGAATATCGCGCCAGCCGGGATGACCGCGCCCACCTGCGCGGCACTGCGCTGCATCATGCGGGCAGGCAGAGCCGACAGCAGCGTACCGGCCAGCGGTGCGGCCAGACAGCCGACCCCCGCCATGACTGTGGCGGCCAGAACCGGGTCCTTGCTGCGGATGACGGTAAAGAGGAAGGCAGCCAGACAGCAGCCGCCCAGCAGCCACGCAAACTGCTGCTGGTTTTTGTCGCTGGTGCCGCGGGCGGCACTGTTGGCCAAAAAGCTGCGGAAGATCTGGGTCGGGCGGCTGACCAACACGCTGGGGTGCGGCTCGGCCAGACCCTGAGACACAGCCCTGAGCGCCCCGGCGTCCTTGAGGCGGTAGGCAACGGCATGCTCGACCTTGGCGCTGACCAGCTGGAAGTTGTCACTGACGGTCGCAGCGTTCAAACGGCGGCCGATGGCGTTCAGGCACAGTACCAGCGCCGCAGGGCCTGCCAGCATGGGGAGATTGGCCGTGTAGCCGCCGTTGGTCAGCATCAGGATGCACTGCAGCACCGCGCCGATTGCGGGCAGAATGGACAGACTATCCGGGGAGGGGGTCTTGACCAGCCCCCGGATGCCGCTGAGAAACGCCTCCCAGTTGGCGGCGCAGGCTGCCAGCAGCAGCACAAGCATGACTGCCGGGTAGACCATGGCATCGCCCAGCGCGGCCGGGCGCACCGGCAGCACCGCCAGCACGATCATGACCGCAGCGGCCACGCCCGACACAAGACAGGCCACCGTGGCCTGTGTCAGCTTTTTGGCCAGCTCAGCGCGCACCGCAGGGGCATCCTCGGCGCGCTCATACTCACGGCTGTGGGGCACGGGGGATCTCCGCCGTTTCAAACGGAGAGACCGCATTGTCCTCGCTCTCATCCTCGGCACGGCCGGCAAAGCGGGCGGCAGCCTGCCTGACCTCGGCGGCGGTCGGGATATGGGTGTGGGTGCGGGCAGCCGCAGCGTCCTCGGCCAGCGAGGCCGTCAGCCGGGCGGCGGCATCTTCATAGCGCAGGGTGTCCCCTGCCGGCTCACCACTGTTGATGGCATTGGCAATGTCACTGACAAAGGCAGAGGTGTTCGGCTCCGCCGGGGCGGCACCGAGGTTCTGCGTGTAGCCGCTGTGGGCAGACTGTGCCGGGGCAGGCGCACCACCCAGCTGCTGGGTAAAGCCCGTGCGGGCAGGTGCCGCAGCAACGCTGCTGAATTCTGGGTAAAGCCGCTGTGCGCCGGTGCCGGGGCGCTCAGGCTCTGGGTAAAGCCGGTATGGGCCGGGGCAGCAGGCGGCTGCGGCGTCAGGCTGATGCGGCCGGTCAGAGTATCGACCAGCTGATCCACATCATCGCGCTGGCGGTGAGGCAGCAGCAGTTCCTCCGGTCTGGCGATTCTCCTCCTGCGTGGCATCCCCCACAACAACGGTGTTTTCGTAGGGTCCTCCCCCGGCAGCGTCCGGCGGGGGCGCAGGACTTTGCGCGGCGGGCTGGGGCATGGGGCGGGGTTGGGCTGCAGCCTGTCTGCGCCGGGGGCGCACGGCGTTGTAGGCGCTCATGAACTCCTGCGTGCTGTCCGTCGGGACAGTGTCCAGACCGCCGATCTGCATCGTAAAGCCGCTTGGGACCGGCTGGCTGCGGGGCACCTCGATGGGTTCACCCACAGGCTCTCCGCTGCGCTGCGGCACAGGCTGCGGCGGCGGAGCGGTCTGGGGCTTTTTGCCGGGGGTGAACTCGACCGTATTGCGCTTTTTGCGGTAGATCGTGCCGGTCATGCCGCCGGTCAGCGTGTCGGACGGATGCTTCTGGGCCTGATCGACCGTGCTGCGGATAAAGTCCATTGTCTGGCCGCCCTGCTCCTCCGCGCTACGGCGGGCCGGGCGGGTGTATTTGCTGCGCCAGACCTCCTGCGTCGGATCCTCGTGCTCAGTCTCCGACTCAGCCGGGCAAACCGGCTGGGGGGCCGGGGGCGGTGCGGGCGGCTCCTCCGCCCGCTCCTCGGGGATCATCAGCTCCTCGGTTTCCTCCTCCGGGGCGAAAAATCCGCCCAGAAAGCCCTGTTTCCTGCGCGGCTCTGCGCTGCGCTGGGGCGGCTGCTCCGGCTCCTGATCGGGATAATACTCCTGCTGCATGGCAGGGTCATCCTCATACTCCGCATTTTTACCGCTGAGCGAGACATTGATGGGCACAAACGCCCCCGTATCCTCGGCATGTTTGAGGCCGAGAAAGCCGCGTTTTTTCTTTTCAGGCTTCGGCATCCGGCCCTTTTCATCGGGCACGACCGCGACTGAGTTCTTGAAGAACTTCTGAAACTGGTTTTTGCCCTGATTCAGGGCATCGGTGTCTGCAGCGCTGCCGTCCGGCGCCATTTTAAGAAGAAAATCTTTGATGATGCCGGTGCGGGTCGTATCGCCGTCATAGCCCAGACTGCCGGTCGTATTTTCCGCAGCCGCCGGGGTCGGCATCGTCTGCTGCGGCGGCCGGGTGCTCTGCACGGGCTGCGCAGGCTGACGCGCGGGCGTGTAGGGGGCTGGTTGTGTCGGGCGCGCCGTGCGGGGGGCGGGCTGCACGGCCGCAGCGGGCTGCTGCAGCAGGGCGTCCAGCCCGCCATCCGCACCAGAGGCCGGGCTGCGGTCGGGCACAGGCTGTGCGGGCGCGCTGGTGATGCCGACACTGCGCAGGGATCTCATCGACCTGACGGTCGGTGACACTGTCCCGCAGACCGGCCTGCGCCTGCTGTATATTCAGGTCTTCCAGAATACGGTCAACCGAATCATTGGTACGTTTGCTTGGCATGGTGATTCCTCTTTGTAAAAGGATGAACTTCGTTTTTAGCGGGAGACAGCCCTGCCTCCCCCTGTATTATGTTTACTTCTTCGCAATCCGTCTGCGCATCACATCATAGCAGAGGATGCCTGCCGCCACGCTGACATTGTAGCTGTCAACGCCGGTTGCCTGACCGGGGGCCATCTCCAGCGTGACCGCGGCGTCGCAGAGCTTGCGGGTCAGTGCGCCGGGGCCGCCGCCCTCGCTGCCCAGCACCAGCGCGACCGGGCCGGACAGGTCGGTTTTGGCCAGCGGGGGCACCGCCGAGGTCAGCACAGTAGACAAAGATATTATGCTCCTTTGATCGTGCGGATCGCCTGCGCCAGATTGGGCACCGGGCAATAGGCAGCCGTGCGGCGCGCCCCGGCGCTGGCCTTCATGACCGTACCGGTCACGCCGACACCGCCGCGCTTGGGGATGACAACACCGTGGGCCCCGCACAGATACGCAGAGCGCACGATAGCCCCCAGATTGTGGGGATCCTCGACTCCATCGCAGAGGACGAGGAAGGGCGGCTCATCCTTGGCCTGCGCCGCCTTGAACAGATCGTCCAGACTTGCATACGCCACCTCGGCCGCGCGGGCGGCCACGCCCTGATGATCCGGCGTGCCGCACATCTTCTGCAGCTTGTTGGCGGGCACACGCTTGACCACCGCGCCGCTCTCCTTGGCCAGGGCTGTATAGTAGCCCGCCACCGCCTGAGGCATTGCATCGGTCAGGTAGACCGTATCCACCGCGCCGCCGCTTTTCAGCAGCTCAGTCACGGCATTCTTGCCCCATACCAGGGTATCGGTGCGCTCAGCACGGTCGGGCGTCTGTTCGCGTTCGCGGGCGAATTTTTCCATAGTGTCCTCCATTGTATCGTAAAAAGCCGACAGTTATCGACTATGCTCTATAATCAGATAACAGTATACCACATTTCGGTGTGCTTTTGTCACCTTTTTGCGCCGTCCGGGTCCGCGCAGCCGCTTTTTTCCACTTTGCCGGTCAAAATGCGTCAAAAATGCAAACGCTCTTATTGCCTTATCGCAGCATCGTTGTTTATACAGAGCGTAGACCACGGCGCACTTTTCCACCTGTTGAAAACTCTGTGGAAAGTGTTAAAAAGATGCTTTATAATGGGCTTTTCCACCGTTTCAACCAAGTTTTCAACAATCATGGTGGACAAATTTTCCACATAACAGCCCGGATAAACCCTTTTGTCAACCCGAATAACGCCGATTTTCCCTGCGAATCCGTTCGGTTTCCCCACATTTTCACCAAATCGCGCCGCAAATCCGGGCCTTCTCGCTCTTGTGACAAAAGTACATCTGCCGCAATGAAAAAACCTGTTGATTTTTTGTCAAAGTCGGGTTATAATAAACTTAATGGTGCGCCGGGTGTCGGTGTACCACCCTATTGTAACTGTTATATGTGGAGGTATGAACTATGCTGGTAAATGCTACCAATATGCTGCTGAAGGCCCGCGATGGTCATTACGCAGTCGGTCAGTTCAACATCAATAACCTGAGTGGACCAAGAGTATCCTGCTCACCGCGCAGGAGATGAACTCTCCCGTCATCCTCGGTGTCTCTGAGGGTGCCGGCAAATACATGACCGGCTTCAAGACCGTGGCCGCCATGGTCAAGGCGATGGACGAGAGTCTGGGCATCACGGTTCCCGTTGCGCTGCATCTGGATCACGGCACCTACGAGGGCGCTAAGGCCTGCGTTGCCGCCGGCTTCACCTCCATCATGTTCGATGGCAGCCACTACTCCATCGACGAGAATGTCGCCAAGACCACCGAGCTGGTCGCGCTGGCACATGACCACGGCCTGTCCATCGAGGCTGAGGTTGGCTCCATCGGCGGCGAGGAAGACGGTGTGATCGGTATGGGCGAGGTCGCTGATCCCGCCGAGTGCGCCAAGATCGCATCCCTGGGCATCGACTTCCTGGCTGCCGGTATCGGCAACATCCACGGCAAGTACCCGGCCAACTGGAAGGGTCTGGACTTCGAGGCTCTGGACAAGATCCACAACGCCACCGACAACATTCCTCTGGTTCTGCACGGCGGCACGGGCATCCCTGACGAGATGATCAAAGAAGGCCATCTCTCTGGGCGTCTCCAAGATCAATGTCAATACCGAGTGCCAGCTGAGCTTTGCCGATGCTACCCGCAAAAGTACATCGAGGCCGGCAAGGATCTCGAGGGCAAGGGCTTTGACCCCCGCAAGCTGCTCGCTCCCGGCGCCGAGGCCATCAAGGCCACCGTCCGTGAGAAGATCGAGCTGTTCGGCTCCGCCAACAAGGCTTGATTTTTCAGCTGCCTAAACAAAAATAAACATCGCCCGCAGACTGTGGCTGACTGCCACCGCCTGCGGGCGTTTGTTTTACTCAAATTCGTTCCTATGCCGCTGAAAAAACTCCCATGTTGCCCTTTTACATTCTCCAATTCCGTCCACTTCCGTGTTGTGACGGGCTCGGCATCCAGATCATACACCCGCGCCCCCGGCATGGCCAGCAAAAACGGCGAGTGTGTCGCTATGATAAATTGGCAGTTGTAAAACCGCGCAGAATCATGCAAAAAATTGCGCCAGCTCCAGCTGCCGTTCGGGTGAAAGGCTGTTTTCAGGCTCATCCAGCAAATACAGTGCATCCTCACGGATGCGCTCGCTGAACACAGCCAATGCGCTCTCCCCCGTTGGAGCGGGTGCGCACATTGGCAGGCAATGCGGCGCGCCATCTGGGACTGGCTGTATCGCCGCGCGGCGCTTACCTGCTTGAGCCGGTCGTAGTCCTTCATGCCGTGCATCTGGAATTTTTCCCGCCGAAGTTCGTTGTAATCGCTGAACATCTGCTCGCGTCGGCTGTCAATGCCGTCATTCATCGCCCGCAGATCCAGCATATAGTCAAACACGTCGTCACTGGTCAAGATCATGCTGCCCGCAGGCACAGGGGCGCATCGTGCGCAGCTCGCACAGGCGCACATAATCCTCAAAAAACGGCGTGCGGTTGTACTCGGCACGGCGGTAAAGCCGCAGGGCATCGGTCATTACATTTAATAAAGTCGTCTTGCCGCTGCCATTGCCGCCGTACAGGATCGTGATTTCAAGAAAATCCAGCTCGGGCAGCGTGCGGCCCTCGAACAATCCAAACGGATAGTACGAGTCATAACAGGTCTGCCTCGCGCGCGGGCTGAACGCCATGTAGTTTGCTTCTTGTGCCCGGTCTGGGAACCGGAACCCGGAAAGATAGATCATAATCGCCCCTCCTGCCCCTATTGTAGCACAGTTGTACGCATTTGCATAGCGTGGGTCAGGAGGTGTTTTGCATATGTCCAAAGGCAGTATACTGATCTATACCTCTGCCGCGGGGCAGGCCGCGCCCCTGGCAGGGGTAGCCCTGACCGTGCTGGATGAAAGCGGTACCGCTCTTGCCCACCTGACCGCCGATGCAGACGGCCGCGCAGAGGCCGCAGACCTGCCCGCACCCGATGCCGCCTACAGTCTGGACGCCGCCAACACGGCGGTGCGCCCCCTACGCACTCTACCGCATAGAGGCCGCACTGGACGGTTGGCAGCCCCTTGTGCTGGACGGTGTGCAGGTCTTTGACGGACAGCAGACAGTCGCACGGCTTGCACTCTTACCGCGCGGTACAGTCCCCGCCGCTGCACGCAGCAGCGAAACAGAGATCATTGCGATACCGCCCCACACGCTGTTTTCCGGGAACGGCGGCAGCGGCCCTGCGCCGGAGGAGATTCTGCCCGGCGATGTACTGAGCCGGGTCGTTATCCCCAAAAAGATCACCGTGCATCTGGGCAAGCCCACAGCGAACACCGGCAATGTGACGGTGAGCTTTCAGTCCTACATTGCGAATGTCGCATCCAGTGAGGTCTACCCCACATGGGCGGGCGTTCCCTGCCCCACCTCGCCGGGGGCGCGCGTACACCCGGATCGGTCGCATACCGTTCTGCGGCGGGTCGACGACAAGCTTATTCACCGCCGCGCAGACCTTCGCGCGGGTCAGCGGCGCAGTATCGCCACACAACAGCTTCTGCATCAGCGCCTCGGCGTCAGCCATTGGCAGGTAGCGCTGACCGGGGCAGGCCGCGCGGCTTCGCTGCGCCGTGCGGCAGCGGAAATACCGCCGCGCCGCCGTACCGGTCAGCTCCATTTTCCCGCCGCAGATGCCGCAGTAGACAAGCCCTGCCAGCAGGTGTGTCTGTCCACACGCACAGGCGCGGCCGCGCGCGGCGAGCATCCGTTGCACAGCATCGAAATCTGCGCGGTCGATGATGGCCTCCTGTGTTCCCGGCACAACGATCCAATCCTGCGGCGGCAGGCGCACCGTCTTCGTGGATTTGTAATTCAGCTTACGCACCCGTCCCTGCTCCATGTCGCCAGCGTAGGTACGGGTGGCAAGGATGCGCCGCACAGTCGCCTTGCTCCACAGCGCGCGGGACGGCACGGGGCGGCCAAGCTGCCGGGTGCGGTAGGCAGCGGGCGGCGGAATGCTTTCCTTATTTAAAAGCGCGGCAATTTTCGCCGTGCCGTGCCCTGCCAGATACAGCGCAAAAATTTTCCGCACGACCGCCGCCGCAGGCGGGTCAAGGACGAGCCGGTTGTGATCGGCGGGGTGCTTGCGGTAGCCGTACAGCGCAAAGCTGGCAATGTAGCACCCGCTGTGCCGCTTGTGGTCGAGCACCGCCCGCACATTCGCGGACAGATCCTCCAGATACCACTCGTTGATCAGGCCGTTGATCTGACGCGCCTTTTTCCCGGCCGGGTCTTGCGTATCGACGTGATCCAGCACCGCGATGAACCGCACGCCCCACTCCGGGAACAGCCCGTGCAGGTAGCGCTCGACCAGCTCCATATCGCGGGTGAAACGCGACTGGGTTTTCGCCAGAATGACCTCGAATTTGCCCGCCTGCGCGTCGGCCAACATGGCGTTGAAGCCGGGGCGACCCCGGTCAATGCCGGAGTAATCCTCATCGATGTAGACGCGGTAGACCCGGTAGCCGTGCGCCTGCGCCCAGTTCAGCAGCAGCTCGCGCTGGTTGCGGATGCTCTCGGACTCGCGCGCGGTTTTGTCCTCGTCCTCGCGGCTCAGGCGGCAGTAGACCGCCGCCCAGCCCTTTGCGCGGCAAAATTTGTTCCATGCTCTTCCCTCCCCCTGCTGCATCATACGCGCGGCGGGCGGGCAGCACAAAAGCGGCGCAGGTTGCCCCGCGCCGCTCTGCGTTCAGTTCATATAAGGCTCGAGGAAGTCAAACACCGTGTCCCAGTAGGTGTCCCCAGCGCATACATGGCCTCGCCGTGGCCTGCGCCGTCGGCGGTCAGCTCGGCCTTGTTATCGCCGGGCTTCGCGTTATACAGTTCGTCCATCATCTCATAGGGGGATAAAGTCATCCGCCGTGCCATGAATGAAAAGCATCGGTTTTTCGCAGTTTTCCACCTGCCGCAGGGCGCTGGCCTCGCCGAAGGTGTAGCCAGCCCGCAGCTTAGCGACGCCGCTGGCCGTGTAAAGGATGGGGAATTCCGGCAGGCCGAACCGCAGCTGCAGCTCGCTGGAAAAGACGTCCCAGACGCTCGTGTAGCCGCAGTCCTCGATGAAGACTTTCACGTTTTCGGGCGTGTCTCACCCGCCGTCATCATCGTGGTGGCCGCCCCCATCGAGATGCCATGGACGACAATCTCCGCCTGCGGGTCATCCGCGAGGATGAAATCGATCCAACGCAGAATATCCTCGCGGTCAAGCCAGCCCATGCCGACGTAATCTCCGTCGCTGTCGCCGCAGGCGCGCAGGTCGGGCGCGATCACCTGATAGCCGGCCTCGTAATAGGGCATCGCCAGATTCAGCACGCCGGTGTGGTCGCCGCGGTAGCCGTGCAGAACAATCGCCCAGCGGTGTGTAGCGGCGGTCTCGGCGTTGGCATAGCGAACGCCATGCAGGGTCAGGCCATCGGCGGCGGTGAGTGTCACATTTTCTCCCGGATGGGTAGCTGCGAAGGCGTCGATGTCCGCGCTGTACTGTGCGCGGTTCGTCTCGATGATTGCCTCGGGACGCTGTCCGGCGAGGCTTCGACCTCCAGCGCGACTTCACGATCGCCGCCGTCTCCACTGCGGCCGATGGCATAGTTTACAAGGTAGTTGCTGACAAACAGCAGCGCTGCCGTCAGCACCACGACCACCGCACCGACTGCGATGACGATTTTCTTTTTCGGGCTCATTTTTGCTTTTGTTTTCAAGGTGTATTTCCTTTCTGTCCCTCTATGACTTATCAACAATAGTTGATAGTATACCGCACTGTTGTTGATTTGTCAACATTTCCTTTTGAAATACCCTTGTTCCCTTACCTCTCCTCCGTAGGGGCGGCTTCCATATCCGCCCGCGCAGCCTTGCCTATACCTCCCCGCTCCCCTTTACAAAACAAATAAAAAAAGCCCTACCCCTTTCGGGATAGAGCTTTGATTTGAGAAGCCGGCATCTACCTATTTTCACAGGCCGTTTCCAGCCAACTATCTTCGGCACAAGTGAGCTTAACTTCTGTGTTCGGAATGGGAACAGGTGGAACCTCACCGTCATTGACACCGGCCAACGCGTGACCTTCGTCATGCTTCTCTTTTTGTTGAGGATGTACCCTCAAAACTGAATATCGAACCGCTTTCTTAGCAAACAGAGTATCTGATCAAGATGGGGTCAAGCCCTCGACCTATTAGTACACGCTAGCTGAACGGATCACTCCGCTTACACTGTGTGCCTATCAACCTTGTAGTCTTCAAGGGGTCTTACCTGATTGACTCAGTGGGATATCTTATCTTAAGGCCGGCTTCACGCTTAGATGCTTTCAGCGTTTATCCGATCCGAACATAGCTGCCCAGCTGTGCCACTGGCGTGACAACTGGTGCACCAGAGGTGCGTCCATCCCGGTCCTCTCGTACTAGGGACAGCTCCTTGCAAATATCCTGCGCCCACGACAGATAGGGACCGAACTGTCTCACGACGTTCTGAACCCAGCTCGCGTACCGCTTTAATTGGCGAACAGCCAAACCCTTGGGACCGAATTCAGCCCCAGGATGCGATGAGCCGACATCGAGGTGCCAAACCTCCCCGTCGATGTGGACTCTTGGGGGAGATCAGCCTGTTATCCCCAGGGTAACTTTTATCCGTTGAGCGATGGCATTTCCACTCACATACCACCGGATCACTAACTCCGACTTTCGTCTCTGCTCGACCCGTCAGTCTCGCAGTCAGGCTCGTTTATGCGTTTGCACTCATTCATCTGGTTTCCGTCCAGATCGAACGAACCTTTGAACGCCTCCGCTACTTTTTAGGAGGCGACCGCCCCAGTCAAACTGCCCACCTGACAATGTCCCCCGCCTCGATTCAGAGGCGCAGGTTAGAATTCCAATGTCGCAAGGATGGTATCCCAACGTCCACTCCACGAACGCCAAAGCGCTCGCTTCCCAGTGTCCCATCTATCCTGTGCATGCAACACCGAAACCCAATATCAGGCTACAGTAAAGCTCCATGGGGTCTTTCCGTCTTGTCGCGGGTAACCGGCATCTTCACCGGTACTACAATTTCGCCGGGCGGGCTGTTGAGACAGTGCCCAGATCATTACGCCTTTCATGCGGGTCAGAACTTACCTGACAAGGAATTTCGCTACCTTAGGACCGTTATAGTTACGGCCGCCGTTCACTGGGGCTTCAATTCAATGCTTGCACATCTCCTTTTAACCTTCCAGCACCGGGCAGGCGTCAGCTCGTATACGTCATCTTTCGATTTAGCACAAACCTGTGTTTTTGGTAAACAGTTGCCTGGCCTATTCTCTGCGGCTCACTCTCGTGAGCACCCCCTTATTCCGAAGTTACGGGGACATTTTGCCGAGTTCCTTAACAACCCTTCTCCCGTTGGCCTTAGAATCTTCTTCCTACCTACCTGTGTCGGTTTGCGGTACGGGCACCTTAGATATACACACAGCTTTTCTCGCCTCTCATCCAGCCGGACTTCGGTACTAAATTTCCCTCGATCACTACCAGAACCAACACCTGGCTCCGACCTTCTGAAAGTGTCCCTGTGCTTAAATCTTTCGGTGGGGACGGAATCTCTACCGTCTGTGCATCGGCTACGCCCTTGCGGCCTGACCTTAGCTCCCGCCTAACTTGAGCGGACGAACCTTCCTCCAAAAACCTGAGGTTTCCGGCCATGTGGATTCTCACCACATTCGCGCTACTCATTCCGGCATTCTCACTTCTGGTAAACTCCACAGCCGCTTTCGCTACTGTTTCTCCGCTTACAATAACGCTCCCTACCCCGCATCTTACGATGCAGCCTAAGCTTCGGTTTGTATCTTAGCCCTGTTAAATTTTCCGCGCAGAGACGCTCGACCAGTGAGCTATTACGCACTCTTTTAAATGAGTGGCTGCTTCTGGAGCCAACATCCTGGTTGTCTGCGTATTTCCACATCGTTTTCCACTTAGATACAATTTGGGACCTTAGCTGTAGATCTGGGCTGTTTCCCTTTGACAATGAGATTTATCTCACACTGTTCTGACTCCCATACATCAATACTCCGGTATTCTTAGTTTGACAGGCTTCAAGTGCTACCCTCTCAGGCGCTAAGTGCTTTTACACTCCGGGTATCTAATATGAGGCTAGCCTAAAGCTATTTCGGGGAGAACCAGCTATCTCCCGAGTTCGATTGGAATTTCTCCGCTACCCACAATTCATCGCCGCCTTTTTCAACGGAGGTCGGTTCGGCCCTCCATGAAATTTTACTTTTCACTTCCTGACCTGATCATGGGTGGGTCACCCATTTCCGGGCCCATTGCATGTTACTGAACGCCCTGTTCGGGCTCGCTCACTGCGCCTCCAGGTCCTTAAGACCTTAAGCGCCGCAACATACAATCGCTCGCCGGACTTGGATTTCTACAAAAAAGTACCATATCACACGTTGTTGCTCTATGTGCTTAGCGAAACTGGGTTTCAGTTCATTCCTCCCCCACTCCGGGGGTCCTTTTTCACCTTCCTTCACAGTACTATACGCTATC
>VOFK01002023.1_pt1 | contig 22505 bp, 37 predicted proteins | sample 5384121 | NCBI WGS metagenome assembly VOFK01 (sample SAMN12384730, study PRJNA508395) | human gut metagenome | isolation source: healthy gut J | host: Homo sapiens | reverse complement strand
CTCAACTAAGTTCGATTGCTTCCTCATTCTTTTTCTCTCTTCTATCTATTTCTCACTCTAATCTTCACCTCTCTTTTTTCTCCTCCTTCCATCTATCATCTCTTATCTTTCTCATTCTCCACCCTCATCACGCTTTCTACCCCTTGTATCTGGGATATACGGGGAAACTATATTATTCAAGTCGGCTGTATTATGTACATACAGATGAATGAATCCTTCAAAAATACCGTCCCGGGTATCGAAATAGAATCATTCGCATATTCACCTTCCCTTCTTTTGCGATCAGGGCGGTGATATCGCTGACAATCCCCGGTTTATCTGATTCCTGTCATTTTTATCACTGTCAGGAAAGACATCATTTATGGCTCACCCATTTTAATCCGGGACAATCTTATCTCAAAGCTGGCCATCATGGATCGCTTCGTGGGGGACAAGAACGCTTTGAACCGTAACCTTCGAAATACCTGCAATTTCATACCACCACGTCGTCTCCGGAATCGGATTACAGCAAAGGAGCGATCACGAAATCCGAATTGACATCCAGCTGACATCGTTGTCGTTCTTCTTTTTTCCTCTCCGTCTTTCCATTCCATAAAAAACTGGGTTTCCAGTATTTTTATAAATTTATTTTCCGCTTTCTTCTTGAGCACTTTTTTCAAGATCTCCTTCCGTAATGATATTTTCTTTAGCGAGCTCGACATACAAAATCGTCCTTATTCAGGTTGTAATCAGTACTTTTCTTCAATGGCTCGGAGGTAGGCGGTAAAATTTTTTCAAACAGCCTCGAAGATCGTGATACCGGTCCGGATCTTGTTCTTTTTCCCTATACTTCTTAAAGGTGGCGTTGATATGCGTCCTGAACTTTAGCTGTCACCACAAAATCCAGCCACTCCCTTTGAGGTTTCTGTTTATCGCTCGTCAAAATCTCCACCTGGTCTCCACTCGTCAGTTTATGGCTCATCGGCACCAGCTTAGATTCACTTTCGCTCCGATACAGGTATTTCCGATTTCAGCCATGGATATCCATAAGCAAAATCGCGCCAGCTCCCTTTAGTGCGTACGCATATATCCTTTAGGCGTAAATACCCGGATTTCCTTTTTTGCGAATAAGTTCAGTTTAAATTCGTCCGAGGAACTCCAGCGCACTGGCATCCGGCTGATCGAGAATCTCCTTAATTCCCGCCAGCCATTTATCCAACTCCGAACTTTCGCCTTCATTTTTATATTTCCAATGGGCAGCTAACCCTTTCTCTGCAATCTCATCCATACGTTCCGAACGGATCTGCACTTCGAACCATTGTCCTTCAGGTCCCATAACCGTCAAGTGCAAAAGCTTCGTATCCATTGGCTTTAAGGCACACACTCACCCAGTCGCGAATCCGCTCGGGCTTGGGACTATAAATGTCTGTAATCAAAGAATAAATATTCCAGCACTGCCATTTTTTTCAGGCTGATCTGCTTTGGGTTTAAACACAATCCGTACGGCCAGCAGGTCGTAGATTTCATCGAAACCGATATTCCGTCTCTGCATTTTTCAGCCAGACCGAATACACACTCTTCACGTACGGGCGGTGATGGTATATTCGTAGTGGTTCTCGCTCAGACTTTTTACGTATCGGCTTGATAAATTCTTCAAAGAGTGCCGAAAATTGTTTCTCGTAGCTTCGATCTTTTTATCGATAACCCTCATATTCTTCGATGTTCGTATCGTATTTCATACTGAGGTCTTCGAGCTCGGTTTTGATGGCATGTAATCCCATGCGGTGAGCCAAAGGGCATAATATACAGGGTCTCGCTCGCAATCTTCACTTGCTTATGCTCGGGCATAGAAGCCAGCGTACGCATATTGTGCAAACGGTCGGCAATCTTGATCAGGATCACCCGGACATCGTCGGCCAGCGTCAGGATCATCTTTCGGAAACTCTCGGCCTGCCGGCTGGTATCCGATCCCATGACCCCACTAATTTTGGTCAGGCCATCGACTATAGAAGCCACTTTCGGCCCGAATAAAATTAGCGATATCTTCAACTGTATAATCGGTATCTTCCACCACATCATGCAACAAAGCAGAGATGACAGAAGTCGTCCCCAAACCGATCTTTTCACAGCAATTTTAGCAACAGCCAAAGGATGAAGAATATTATAAAGGTTCACCGGACCTTCTCTTCACACCTTTATGAGCTTCATTGGCAAATTCGAAAGCTTCTTTGATTTTTGTCTGTTCTCTTTAGAAGTCTCTTTTCGTAACGATTTCAATAAATCTTCAAAAGCTTCTTTAATCTGTTCTTGTTCTGTCATAGATATTAGCTGCCTCCGACAACGATACTAATTGTTTTGCACGACATTTTTAATCTTCCAACCGATACCTTGTCAAAGATAGTGAAAGCAAGAGCAAAACAACAAACTTGTTTGATGATTTTTTCCGAGCCGCATCCTATCTTATCCAAAGATATAAAAAATAATTGAGATACTGCTAAAAGATTTCAACTTAACAATAAAAATTCTTTTGTGAATCTAATTTCTTCCTTCAAAAAATAAACCGGCCATCCGATCGAACAATTCTGTTTTCAGTGGTTAAATAACTTCGCCTGCTGTCCTTGCCCCAATCTCCGGTCGATCTCAGGATGCCGTTTCAAATAGAGTTCGGCCAGACTCCCGGCAACGATTTGTCCCTGTCCGATAATTTTCACCCGTGAAGGAACAAAACGGATCAGCGGCCGTAATAACGGATAATGTGTACATCCCAGGATAATCGTATCGATTTCAGGATCGGTACCCAACAGTTCCTGAATGTTAACATTTCCGGACAAAAATAGATCGCCCCCTTCTCCATCCAGTTCGTTATTTTCAACTAACGGTATGCCCACATCGGACACGCCAGCTGGGTAATCGGAACACTCTCTTCACCATATAATTTCCCGACTTCTATCGATAAGATCCGGATGCTACGGTTCCCGGTAGCCAGAATCCCTAATGTCCGTTTTGCGAATAGGTATTCAGCGCTTCATACGCTGGGACGGATAACCCCAATACCCGTTTTTCGGGATCCCATTGCGGTAAGTCCACTTTGCTGTATAGTCTCGCAACGCCTTTGCCGATGCCGTATTACAAACTGGGACGCCAAAAGCGGCACCCCATATCCGAAAAGTTTATGAACAGCCTCCCCCGCGTATATTGCGTAGACCACCTCAAAAGAACGGGCACCGTAAGGCCCTGGCATTATCCCCCAGATACACATAATTATACTCCGGTAATTTCCGGACAATTTCTTTTAAAATAGTCAGCCCTCCGTAGCCGAATCAAAATACGCCGATACTCTCTTTGTGTTGCTCCATATCCTTGAATCAGAAACGACAGCCGCCTATATCCCAGGCGGCTATCCTTTACACTCACTTATTGCAATCCTAATTTTTTTTTTCTTTACCAACGGCAGACATCCTGTGAATTTTCAGCGGCACAGGATACCAGCATTCGTAATCGAAGATATAAGTAAACCCATTTTCTTTACCTACTTCCTTGATCGCGTTCAATGCTTTTTCCATTACCAGGCTGCATCAGATCATTTTGTGTTTTTCCAGTTGAGCCATCAGCCGTTTCTGAAAACGTTGGATTCTTTGCTGCAATCCTGCAATTCTTCTTCTGTTGTAGCCCGCATAGCCTCTGAATAAGTCTTCATTTTTTTTTTCATTTATTCGGCTAATTTAGTCTGGAATTGTTCTCTCAAACTATTCAATTCTGTATTTACTTTTTTCTGTTCCTCTTCGAAAGTCTTTGAGCGGCAGTCCATTCCGGCATAGCCTGAATCAACTTCCCCTGAGTTTCAATGGGCCCAGTTTTACCTGTGCAGAAACACTCATTGCACCAATGTCAAAGCTACAAGTACAAAACACTTTAATGGTATTTTTTCATCCATTTTTCTGGTTTATAAATATTATCATTAAATTATCTAACTCTTCCGATCTGTTTCATTCAGACGACCGGTTTATTCTTCTTTCTTTTTTGGACGCTATACCCCAATTTCCTGGCAGACATTGCTTTTATCGAGTTTCGGGTCGAAATAGACAACTGAATTATCGGCGGCAACATCGATAATCATACCAAAATTTCCTTCTTTAGCGACATCTTTTAATGACCGCTAAAACTTCGTCCTACAAAGGTTTCACCAGTTCTTCGCGCTGCGAACAGATAACCGTCGGTGCCGAAATATTGTTGCTGCAACAAACGGGCTTTATTCTCTTTCGCTGCAATTTCTTTCTCCCGGTCTTCGCGCATCGAAGGAGTCAGAAAACACTTTATCGGCATTATATCTGGATTGCATTTCTGCTATTTCCGCGTATACCGCATCGATATCGGCCGCAACTTCTGCGAATAATCGTCCAGTTCCTGCTGGGCTTTTGCATAATCGGGGATACAGCTGAAAATATATTCCATATTCACGAAAGCATAGCGTGTTCCGCTTTGCGCCTGTGCAGTACTCCATATGCAAGACAAAAATAATAAAAATAAATCCGTTTTTCAATTTAAAATGTCCTATCATAAATCGTAAACCGCAAATCCATTTTAGAATTCCTGTCCTAATACGAAGTGGATCTGTGAACCGGCAGCTCCCGGACGTCCCAGGTACAGAGTCGAATCCATACCCCCAGTCGATTAACAACCTGAACATCGGCAGGAATACACGCAGACCGACACCGGCAGACCGATACAGGTTGAACGGTTCGAAATCTTTCAGTTCATACCATGAGTTACCGGCTTCCATAAACGCCAGCGCATAGATCGTCGCCGACTGTGCCAGCGAAATCGGATAACGCAACTCCATGGTCAGCTTGGAATACAAGCTGGCATCGGAAGCATTCGAGCGATAAAGCTGAAACCTGCATTTGTCAGAGAACCGTTTTTCATATCCTCTCAAACCGATATATTCACGTCCGTAAAGGCTATATCCCCGACATACCGTCACCCCCATTTCGAATCCTTCGAACGGCGAACTTGTTTTTTGTCAAAGTGACCGAGGTAACCGTACTGTACCCTGTATACAACACAAATTTTTATTTTTATCCAGAGGCATAAATACTTTCCCTGAAATTTCCATTTGTGGAACTCGATCCAACGGTATTTATCTTTATCTTTAATATTCGGACTGGCATAATTCTTATCGGTAAACCAGGAATAAGGCGGCGTAAACGTCAATCCGAGAGTAAAGTCGGAACCTTCACGGGTATACAACGGATTATCGATAGAGCTTCTTCTCAAGTACTGCAAAAAGACAGGTTGTTCGAAATTTCGCTTCGGAAAAAAAATATAATAAGGCCAGTTTTTTCAAGGTATACCGCTGATAGGAAGCCTCGGTATATAAGGTAAAAGAAATCATCCGGCCAGGTAATCCGTCGTCCCAATCCGGCACTCAACCCGAAAGTGGTCATCAACTGATCGGTATCATACATGTCTTTGGCACTATTTCCGGCATAATAGGAGTTATAATAACTACGGCTATAACCGGTCTGACTGGGAATAATAAGCCGACACACTCAATGAATTCGGTTTTTTTACCTCCCAGCCAGGGCTCCCGGAAAGAAACACTGAAAGAGGTATAATATTTTCCATTGGTCTGTGCTTTCAAACTCAAAGTCTGGCCATCACCCTGAGGCAAGCACGATATGATGACTCCCAATTAAAAAATATTCACTCATAGAGAAATTGGTGAAAGTCAATCCGACAGAACCGATAATACATACCGGCCCCCCAACCTCCGGAGATCTCGGATCTTATCATTTGCTTTTTCCTCTACTGTATTCCAAATCTACCGTTCCGGCTTCCTGGTTCGGTAGTGAGTCGGACTGATTTTTTCGGGATCGAAATGTCCCAGATTGGCTAATTCCGTACACTCCGAATAACATCTTCCCCCGCTGGCTGAACAATTCTCCCGGATAAGTATACAACGACGGATTACATGCTCGTGAGTACGATCGTTTCCTTTGATAATTACCCGATCGATCGTCGCCTGTGGTCCTTCCACCATACGAATCTCGACATTGATCGAGTCGTTCCCCACAACAGTCTCTACCGGCATCGCCCGAAAAACAGGTAACCGTTGTTCAGATATAAGTAATTGGCTACAGCATCTTCATCCGAATTCAAACGTTTATCGAAATAGCTCTTATTATAGAACATCACCTTTCTTAATATTCAACAATCCGGGATAATTTATCGGCATCGACCACCGTTTCCAACCCATGTAATATCATTATAATAGTACTTGTTTCCTTCTTCGACGTCGATGATATAGATTTTCACCCGTTTCGACTTTCCTGTGTACAACGCTGTCGGCGATAATAGCGGCATCCCCGGTAACCGAGTTCGTTATATTTATCGAGCAGGTTATATTTATCGTCTTCATAACTCTCCCTGAATATATTTTTGCCGATTTAAAGAAATTCCTCAACGACTTTTTCTTTGGTTTTCTTCATCGCTCCCTTCAGCTTGCTGTCACGCACTTTTTCGTTTCCGGTGATAATCATCATCGCTGATCTTGATTTTATTCTTCCGTTCGACCGTCGCATCCAAATACACAAAATTCGGTCTTTCCAGGGTCATCCCGCTGTAAAACCTTCACAGAGATATTGTAGTATCCTTTTTTTCTTTAAATATTTTTTCGATGATGCGCTGTACACCGGCGATCATATTATCGGTAACTCTGGCTTCCGGGCAGGAATTGATTGATCTTCTCTTTAATTTTTACTTTCTTCCGATTTTTTTTGAGTCCGATATAGTTAATCCAGACAAACGGTGACGTTCTGCCAGATTAATAATCAGGAATACTTTCTGTCCTTCTACCCGGTCGACAGAGATCGTCACATCGGAAAACAATCCCTGAAGCCATACAAACGGCGTATCGCTTTCGTTATCGCATCCCCCGGTATTTTCACCTCGATCCCACCCGGAGGCCGGTAGCCAAAATCAATGTTTCAGGATCGTACTGCTCACCAATACCGGTGACCTCGATACCGGCAATTTCGTATGTTTTAGGGCTCGAATAATAAATATCAGGCTGAGATAAAGTATCAGCCGACTGCGCCATAACACGACAAAAGCAGAAAAAAAATTGAAAAGACAAAGAATTACACTTTTTCTAACCATATATATTCTTTTTAGCTATCAAGACAGCGTTACCAGTTACTTTTCAGTTACGTTTATCCCTCTCCCTTTCACCCTTCACTTTTTATCTGTTCTCCGGTCATTCAAAACGTCCTCCCGTTGCTGAAAAAATTACGGATTGCCAAATATAAATCATCTTTTTCAAAATCAGGCCAAAATTTGTCGATAAAAATAAAACTCCGTATAGGCACATTGCCATAACAGGAAATTACTCAACCGGCATTCTCCGCTTGTACGAATCAATAAATCAGGGATCAGGCATCCCTGCAGTAGTCGATAACGGGCAAACAATTCGTCCGTAACCTCCTCTGTATCCGCCACTCTCCCGGTCTTATAATCGGCTATCAACCTCCGGGCAGCTTCGACAATTTCCCAACGGGCTCCATAACTTAAAAGCCAGCACCAAGGTCACTCCTGTATTTGCAGCCGTCCTGTGAATCAGCCCTTCCAACTTATGCCATACCTCTTCCGGCAAATCACCGGTATTCCCGATCACTTTCACCCGCACTTTCTGCCGCATCAATTCGGACGTTTCGCGGATAATCGCATCGGTCATCAACCCCATCAGCGCATCAACTTCGGCCCCTAGGACGATTCCAGTTTTCTATAGAAAAGGTATATAAAGTAAGGTATTTCAAACCGATTTCCCCCTAGCTTCTACAACCGACTTCACCGTATCCACCCCCCCTGTTTGTGTCCATATACCCGGTCTAAGCCTCTTTGTTCCCAGCGTCCGTTGCCGTCCATGATAATCGCGATATGTTCCGGCAAGCCCGCTGCTATAATTTCTTCTTTAATATCTTGCATTATTATTCTGTTTTCACTCAAAAAGTGACATTCTGGGTTCAATAGAAAACGATAAGATACCGTAATTCCTCCCACAAAAAACCAATCTTTATTATATATAAAATTAGTCTCTCCCGTCCCCGGAGATCGTACACCTGATCTATTTTATCGGTAAACAATTTCCGGGTACTCCATTCTGCCCCCACATGACCATTGTCGGTAAAGATTAAACTTTACTCCGATGCCCCAAGGGGATAGAAACACTACTCTCATCGCCGGCTCCGAGGATATCCCACTCCGGTAAAAAGATACGGAGAACCAGCAAGGAGAATTCTTTCACTTTCTGCACCAAAACTTCAGTGGAAATCAAATTCGATCCATGCAGCAACATCCTTCCGTACAATGAAATCCAGCCGGATATACCGAACTCTCCCGTTGGACAGCAAAAGGATCTCTCCCGGATATCTATTTTCGAAAAACCTGCATTCAGCCGTAAAGCAAAAACGATTGTTCAGATTATAACGGCAAAAACCTCCGAGATAACGCTGACTCCGATCAAAGTGCCGATTGGGATTATATTCGCCCATATAATACCCCATTCCTCCTAAAATTCCCAACTCTCCCTCAGGTTGACAAAAACCGTCCAAAGAATAACAACAAAAGAGGGAAAAATAAACATAAAAGGTAAAAAATCGGGTAACAAATGCAAAAGAAACAATAACATAGCTGGAATCGTTTCGGCAACTCCCTCCTGTTCTATCCTATCGTATAGCACCTTTTTACCCACTTCCATTTCCGATTTTTCACTCTAGTCTTTCATTCCGTTGCGTCTTCCCCCCCACATCAGCTTATTCCTCAAGGTATCGTAATAATATGCCGGGGGGTAGTTTCACCACATTGATTTTTGGCTTCCGGTACAAATTTTCAATTCCTGTCCGTCCGTCATCTTCCGGATCGGGAGTCCATGCACAACACATATTCGCCGGAACGCCCTTCCACTTTCAGCCTCACTTCAGCCGTATTCGGTACCACCAACGGACGAATCGTCAAATTATGCGGGACAGATCGGAGTCAGAATAATATTCCGGCATTCGGGACTCACAATCGGTCCTCCACCACTCAGGGAATAAGCCGTAGACCCCGTCGGAGTAGCCACTACCAATCCGTCAGCCCAATAGGTCGTAAGATAATTCTCTCCGATATAGGCATGTATCTTCAATAAAAGAAGAAGTAGCAGCTTTCAAAACTCCCACTTCATTCAGGCATAATCAGAAATCCGCTATCCGTTGTCCTTCCACTTCAAGCTGCAACATATCCGCTGTTCCACCTCATACTTCCCGGCAGCGATAAAATCGACAGCATCTTCTATCTCCTCCACGGGTACATTCGCTACAAAACCCCAAATGTCCACTATTTACCCCAATACAGGTACCCCACTATCTTTCACATAAATCACCGAATCCAGAAAAGTACCGTCCCCACCGACGCTCAGCAGCAATTCAACCTCCTCTTTTATCAAGGTACATCTGCCGAAACAATTCAAAAATTTCGGTTCGTAACCGTAGTTTCCACTCAACAGCGCAGCGAATTTTTTCTTCACACACCATCCCCACTCCTTTCCTCTCCAGTCCTTCGACCAGACGTTTCAGGTAAGGAAAAAATTCCGGTTCTATACTTCTGCCATAAATCGCTACGGTCATAAATCGATCCTCCTTCATTCAACAGACAAAGATAGAAAAAAGTTGCTGAGTTACTAAGTTGCTGAGTTACTAAGTTGCTGAGTTACTAAGTTGCTGAGTTGCTGAGTTACTAAGTCGCTGAGTTGCTGAGTTGCTAACTTTTTAAACTCAGTAACTCTATAACTCAGTAACTCTATAACTCAGCAACTTAGTAACTCAGCAACTCTATAACTCTAAATACTTCATCAATAATCCATAGCGTTCCCTCAGACTATCCTGTTCTTCCTCGCCTGTGACAAAACTATTCTTAACGGTATATCCGTACCGGATAAAAGTATCCAGGATCGGATCTACATTCAGTGTATTTATCTTCAAGGTAATCTGCAGTTGCTGGGAATCGCGGTTTCCCGACACGTAACAACTCAATACCCGGGCTTCGTTATATTCTACAATCTGTGCAACTTCGGCCAATGAATAATCGATCCGGTTGACTTCGAGCACCAGAATACCTCCCGGCTGGTCACACATAAAGTGTCCAAATGCCGGAGGATATCGGTCAAAGTAATCGAACCGACAAAATTATTTTTCCGGTCGAGTACGGGTACCACCGACAACAAACTTCCGGCCGCCAGACAGATAACATCATAAATATGATAATTTTTCATAAACAAAGGTACCTTCCACCGGAATCTGCAACACATCCAGCCGATCGTTCAGGTCGCCGTGGGCATAGATCATCTCATCATCTACAAGCCCCAGATACATTTTCCCTGCTCCATAGGCAGATGGGACACCCGGAAAAGTTCCATCCAGTTGAGCGCCTGCAAAGCAGGTATCTTCGGGTTTGAGCACCGGCACAACATTCGATATCAATTCTGATGCAATCATAGTTTATTTACAACGATGTGACAACAGACAAAGTTACAAATGTTTTTAAGCTGTCAAAAATTCAGGATCTTTTTCAGTTCTTCCGTATTTTTTTAAGAACGACATAGACATCCACATCGGTTATTCCTTCGAACTCAGCAGGGTCGAACACCTCGTCGGCCGACATCAGTACTATGGTATATCCCACTGCCCGGCCGAACTTTCCTGTGTTCGGGTTTTATCCCCAAAATATGACAAACAACGAACTAATTTCAGAATAAAATGGCATCGTATCGATTTTTATCGGCCGATTATAAAAAAAATTACATTTATCGCATATCTTTGTGACTGATAATTTTAAACGAATAAAATGACATGTTACCCAAATTTCTTATTGCGACAACTCACAAGAAGCACTTGATTTAGTCTACGTTGTTCATACCGAAAAACCACGTTGTATCATTCAATGTGATCTGGACGGATTTTACAGTAATCAAAAATTTACTGGATCGACGAAGAACCACTGTCTCAAGATGATATCGATTCCCTGATGGAAGAAGCTGAGAGATTTCTATGAAACCGAACTGGACAATCAGGGAGAGGTATATGACGAAGAGGAAGATAATTAATCCGACTTACAACTTTGTAAGCTTTTAATCACTAAATTATGGACTACACGAAAGAAGATCTGAAAAGTTTTCAAACACAGAGATATTAAACCGAACAGATAGACCGGCAATTAGCCAATTTCGAAAAGGATTCGACTATGTCGATTTGTCCGAACCAGCCACCATCGGTAATGGAATTATCCGGATCGAGGCTGAAGATGAAGAACGTTTGAACGCAAATTTCGATAAAGCACGTCAGGAATGTGAACTGCTGAAAATGGTCCCGGCTTCCGGATCGGCCACCCGGATGTTCAAAGATCTGTTTACTTTTATGGATACCTATACAGGTACAGAAGAAGAATTCCTGAATTCGTGCAGGATAAAGGGGCGGGTACAATGCACGATTTCTTTTTTGAAACTGGACGAACTTCCTTTCTATAACCGTTTGTCTGCCGCTCTGTGGAATGATGGAAAAGACATCGACAAGATGATCGCCAAACGGCAATTTAACGAAATCCTTAGCTATATCCTTACCGACAAAGGCCTGAACTATGGGAATACCCCCAAAGGATTGGTCGATTTTCATATTTACCGGGATTTTGTCAGAACGGCTTTCGACGAACATATCGTTGAAGGAGGAATGTATTGCAACAATGGAAAAATAGCCCGCTTGCATTTCACCGTTTCGGGAAGAGTATATAAATCTCTTTAAAAACGGTTGAAGAAGGTGACAAAGTATTCGAGAAGATGTTCAACATCAAATACGAAGTAACCTTTTCGATTCAGAAACCTTCCACCGATACGGTCAGCCTCACCGACAAGGGCGAGTTACTGAGAGACAGCGAAGGGAAGCTGGTATTCCGTCCCGGAGGACACGGTGCCCTGATCTATAACCTGAATGAATTGAAAGCCGATATTATTTTCATCAAAAATATCGATAACGTTATCCCCGACCGGGCCAAGGGAGATACGATCAAATATAAAAGACTGCTGGCCGGTACACTGGTGGAATTACAAGAAAAAGATTTTCAGCTACCTGAGTATGCTGGATAAAAAACCGACAGAAAGAACAACTCCGGGAGATTGAAGCCTTTATGGGACAAATCGGTTATAAAGAAGCGGAAGGCAAGACTTATAAAAGACCAGAAAGAGCGCATCAAACATCTGCATCAATTTCTGGATCGTCCGAGCGGGTGTGGGATGGTAAAAAATGAAGGTGAACCGGGCGGAGGACCGTTCTGGGTGAAAATGAACGGCAGTTCACGCCTGATGATCGTCGAATCGGCTCAGATCAATCTGAAAGATAAAGAACAAAAAAAAGTGTTCGATCATTCTACTCTCATTTCAATCCGGTCGATCTGGTATGCGGTGTAAAAACTATAAAAGGCAAGAAGTTCGATCTCCGAAAAATTCATTGCCCCCGAACAAGGTTTTATTACCCACAAATCATATAAAGGGAAAAAGTACAGGGAACTCCCGGGGCTTTGGAATGGAGCTATGGCGAACTGGATTACGGTATTCGTCGAGGTTCCCCGACAACTTTCACCCCGGTGAAGACTGTTTTGATCTATTCCGTTTTGAGCATAGAAACGTATTGAAAAAATAAATCCCGCTTAGGTTTATTTTTTTATAAAATCGAAAAGTGAACAGAAAAATATGGAAAAACAAAAAGAATTATTTATTGTTGGTACTGAAAGGCTGTGCCATGGGTGCAGCAGATGTGGTTCAGGGTTTCCGGCGGTACGATCGCCTTCATTACGGGGGATTTATGAAGAATTGATCGATTCGATCCAAAAAGCGCGACCTCAAGCTTTTTAAAATTGTTGCTCAGCCTGAAGTTTGAACTTTTGGAAAAAAAAAGATCAACGGGTCATTCCTACTCGGGTGGTCGGTGGTATCGCCATCTCAATATCTTCTCTCTGGCCAAACTCATGACCTGGTTACTGGAACATCATCCCATCTATATCTGGTCGTTTTCTTCGGTTTGATCGTCGCTTCGTCGGTACTGGTAGCCAAAGAAATCAAACACTGGCATATCGGTACGGTGATCTCACTGATTGCAGGAGGCTGTATCGCCTATGTCATTACCGTGATGTCGCCGGCCGAGACTCCCAATACGTGGTGGTTTATCATTTTATCCGGCGCCATAGCCATTTGTGCCATGATTTTTACCGGGCATATCCGGGGCATTCATTTACTACTGATGGGGAAATACTCCTATATCCTCAGGAGCTGTCAGCAGCCTGAACATCGGGGTGATGTTGTTATTCATCGTCGGAGCGGTTGCCGGTATCATCAGTTTTTCCCATTTGTTATCCTGGCTTCTAAAAAACATCATACAGCGACTGTCGCTACCCTAACGGGATTCATGGTAGGGATCTCTGAATAAAGTATGGCCCTGAAAGAAACTCTGGAAACCTATACCGACTCACACGGGTGGTAAGACCTTTGGTGGAAAGCGAATGTATCTCCGCATTATTTTCAGGAACTGACGCAATCCGATCCGCTCTTAGTGGAAGCGATCGTGATGTGTATCGTGGGTTTTTGCTTATTATGGCATAGAGTTCATCGGAAAGAAAATGCAAAAGCAACAGTAATCATGCAAATATACGGAATCATCGGATACCCTTTGGGGCATTCCTGCTCGCCCCGCTATTTTAACGAGAAATTCCAAAAAAATATCGCTGCTGAATATCGGGCTTCAAATGCCCGACATCCGGCAGCTTTCAACACTATTACAACAAATGCCCGACCTTTGTGGTTTTTAATGTCACGATCCTCACAAACAAAATATCCTTCCCTTTTTGGACGAGATCAGTGAAAAGCCCGGGGTTATCGGTGCCGTCAATTGCGTCAAGGTGAGCCATCCGAACGGGCACCTATCTGGTGGATATAATACGGATATGTATGGTTTTCGGAAAGCTTTTGCTGGAATTTATTCCCGCAGCTATTTCCAAAGCACTGATTCTGGGGAATGGCGGAGCTGCCAAAGCCGTGCGTTACGCCCTGCACTCTCTGAATATGGAAGTATCGACCGTATCCCGTACTCCCCGCCAGGCAGACGAGATCGGCTATGCAGCGTTACCGGACTTAATAACCGGCTATCCGCTGATCGTAAATACTACCCCTTTGGGCACCTGGCCCGATACATCGGAGTTTCCTCCCCTTCCTACGAGCTCCTCACTGCCGGACATTTTTCGACCTGGTCTATAATCCCGAAACAACCACTTTCATGCAAAAAAGGGGAAAAGCAGCCGGAGCTCATGCCTGCAACGGTTATGCGATGTGGCTGGGACAGGCGGAAAAAAATTGGGAGATATGGAAAAAAAAAAAGTAAAAAGGCTAACAACCAGAGGGTAAAGGCTAAAAGTAAAAAATACCTGAAAAAAAATACGTTGAGCTTTCTTTTTTTTTAAAAGAATATTTCTATCTTCGCAAACGTTTTACATGATATGCGTTTAGCGATATGTACCGTCCTTTTGAATATTATTTCGTTTTAGCTTATATCATGGGTACCTTGAAATTCCACTGGGGACTCTGATTCCGGGGCAGTTATTGCCTTCACTTTCGAATTATTCAACATTTTTTATTTCCGAGACGTCTCCGACGTTTGTGTTATTGTAATATCATATAATCTATAAAATCAGACAAAATTATGCAAAAACAGCTATTATTAGGTGTCGAAGCAATAGCTCAGGGAGCCATTGACAGCGGAATTTCAGGCGTATATGCCTATCCCGGTACTCCTTCGACAGAAATCACCGAATATATTCAGAATTCTAAAGAGGCTATCGCCCGTAATGTACACCGGGCATGGCAGCCAACGAAAAGACGGCCATGGAATCGGCTTTAGGCATGTCTTACGCCGGCAAAAAAGAGCCTGGTATGTATGAAACACGTCGGTATGAATGTGGCAGCCGACTGCTTCATGAATGCAGCTATTACCGGAGCTAACGGTGGACTGGTAGTTACCGCAGCCGACGATCCTTCGATGCATTCCTCTCAAAATGAGCAGGATTCCCGGGTATATGGTAAATTTGCCTTTGTACCGGTACTCGGGAACCTTCGAACCAGCAAGAAGCTTACGAAATGACCCGTTACGGTTTCGCTCTCTCCGAAACGCAGTTTCTCCCGTATTGATGCGGATTACCACCTGTCTGGCCCCACTCCCGTGCCGGAGTCGAAACGCACGATAGTCTGCCGGAAAATCATTTGCACTTGCCGGAGGATAAACGCCAGTTCGTACTGCTCCCGGCTATCGCCCGTAAACGCTAAAACTCTTACTTGAGAAACAAGCGGATTTTGTAAAAAGCATCCGAACAATCTCCCTTCAATCAATATATCGACGGTAGTGATAAATCACTCGGAATCATCGCTTGCGGAATTACCTACAATTATCTGTTGGAAAATTTTGACGGTGGCTGTATCTATCCGGTAGTAAAAGTCAGCCAATATCCGTTACCCCGTAAATGATCAAACGTCTATTTTGCGCGAGTGTAAACAGATTCTGGTACTCGAAAAGGTTATCCCGTTGTAAGAAGAAATGCTGAAAGGGTACCCCGGCAAAGATACAACATCATGGGACGCCTGGACGGCACCCTGCCCCGATGGCGAATTAAATCCAGGACTTAGTAGGCAAAGCCCTTTGTTTCAATACCAAAGGAGCCCCTGTACCTGAGATCGTCGCTCCCCGTCCACCTGCACTCTGTACGGGTTGCAGCCATCGCGATGTCTATAAAGCCCTCAACGAAGTCATCGCGACCTATGGCGAGAAAAGGACGGGTATTTTCAGACTATCGCTGTTATACTTTTAGGTGCACTTCCTCCTTTCCAGTCCATCAACTCTGTGTCGACATGGGAGCTTCTATCACGATGGCCAAAGGGAGCCTGTGACGCCGGATTATTCAACGGTAGCGGTTATCGGCGACTCGACTTTCACCATTCCGGTATGACCGGTTTATTGGATGCTGTCAACGAAAAACGCCGATCACAGTAATCATCTCCGACAACGAATCGATTTCCTATGACCGGAGGTCAGGAATCCTCGGCCCTGAAAATAGAATCGATCTGTCAGGGGTATCGGAGAGAACCGAACACATCTTTCGGGTATTGCTGCCGGTACCCAAGAACCATGAGGAACTGTGCCGAATTATCCGGAAGAACTGGAATACAAAGGAGTATCGGTCATCATCCCCCGAGATGCATCCAGAAAGCAGCCAGGGACAATAAGAAAAAATAGAATAAGCTACAAGAAAGGGGCAAAAAAGTTAAAGTTGCAAAAAATTCGAAGAAACAGATATTATATTAGCAGTAGGAGGGGGCAGGGTATTTTGTCTATCGCAGCGGCTTTGGGCTCGGCTGCACTAACTAACAATCATACATGAAAACAAGCCGAGACTCACGGTATGAGCCAGCGAGGCGGTGATGTACAATCTTTCATGCCGTATTTCAGACCGCCCGATCTATTCGGACCTGATCGCCAAAGGACGCCGACATCATCTTATCCGTAGAGCCGATGGGAAGCTCTTCGTTATCTCCCCTATCTACGAGAAGGCGGATTGTGGTGACCAATTCCACACCTTTATCAATATCCCCAACTACCCCGAAGTAGAAAAAAGTGATGAGTACACTTCAAAAGCCTTCCCCATCAGGTGATTATAGATGCTGATACCATTGCTAAAGAATCTGCCGGTAACGTCAGAGCCAGCAATTTCGTCATGTTGGGAGCAGCTTCTCCCTTCAAATTCCGTTCGAATACCTGGAAGAAGCATCCGTGCCATCTTTCAGCCGCAAAACTGAAATCGTAGAGATGAACCTCAAAGCCCTACGTGCGGGCCGCGAATTCGCTCAGAATTACAAGTAACGGACTAAAACGGGAAAAACGGCAAAAAAATGCCTCCTTTCACTCCCCTACCCAGCTTTACCGTTCCCCTTCTTTTTCCACAGCTTCCACCGTTTCATCCCTTCACTTCCTACTTTTTTCACTTTTTACCTTTTACTTTTCACCTTTTTACCTTTATTGTATTATCTTTGCTCCCAAATAGTTACAAGTTTCCGGTACTGCCGGAAAGTGATCGGAACGCTTCAAAGTGTTTGGAAAACCTGTACTAAACGGTGTAATTCAGCAAATATTAATCTTAAAATCCTTTCGACTTTTTCAATCGTTTGAAGGGATGATAACTTAAATAATGTAACATGAAAGGACTGAAAATTGTTGTTCAAGATTTAAATGCCCTGGAACAGGCATACGGATAAAAGATAAAACTGGAAGTGACTATAAGTATTGATTCTGGATTACGGGCCCGTCAGCCAGAAATCATGAAGCCATGTACAGAGGCGCATATGATATGCTATCCGATCAAAGCGGTTTGCCCTGATACCTCGGCTACTTCATGTTAGCTTGTGCGCTCCCGAACTTGCAGACCGACTAAGCGATCCAGGCCGCTGACGGAGAGCGCGGGGCCTTGGGTAGCGAAAAACTGGGCTACAAGTCAACAAGCCATGCAGAAGATATTTCTGATATTACAGCCGGAAAGATTGGCCGATCAAACGTTGCCCTGAAAGAGGTAGCGTAGAATGTTCGTGCTCTGTCGTGACCAGTTTTGTTGCCGCACGCTATAATGAAATATAAACATGCCTATTGTGAAATGTAGGATGCTGAGCGAAGACCAACCTGTTATGTCAACGACAGCCATCGATGAAAGATTAAAGAACTGATTTATGAAAGGTTAAAGCTATGTAAGCTATAAAAAGCAAAATTTGCTGAACAGTGTATTTGTATATTGCGAAATAGAAGAGGGTATTATTGCAGATGAAGCCTCGAGCTACTGACCAAAGGACGTACCCCTTGCCACTGAATTAGGCGTAAAACTCGAAGCTATTGTATTGGGTAGCGACCTTAAAGGAGTTGAAAAACAAGTCTTCCCTTATGGAGTAGACGTACTTTGGCTGGGCGATGACGTCTGGCTCCTTACACCACTCTCCCCTCATACCTATTTTAGTCAACCTGTTTAAACAGGAAAAACCTCAGATCGCTTTTTATGGGAGCTTCCAGTATCGGCCGTGACCTGTCCCCGGGTATCTTCCGGCCCGCACAGCGGTCTGACAGCTGACTGTACCAGTCTGGAAATCGGAGATTATGAAGACAAAAGAAAAACAATAAAATATATCACAACCTGTTATACCAAATCCGCCCGGCTTTCGGCGGAAATATCGTTGCTACGATCGTGATAAAAATCCGGATTGCCGTCCTCAGATGGCTACCGTCCGCGAAGGAGTGATGAAAAAAGAAATCTTCAATGCGAACCACCAGGGAGAAATCAAAATGATCGATGAATCAGTTCACCACTCCGGAAGATTTTGTCATCCATGTGATCGAACGTCACATGGAAAAAATCGTGAACCTGAAAGCAGCTCCGATCATTGTTGCCGGAGGCTATGGTGTCGGTTCGAAAGAAAACTTCCAGTTACTGCATGAACTGGCTACCGTTCTAGGCGGAGAAGTCCGGAGCTTGCGTGCTCGTCGATGCCGGTTTTTGACGAACACGAGCGTCAGATCGGCCAAACCACGTGGTACCACCGTACGTCCTAAACTGTACATCGCTTGCGGTATTTCAGGCCAGATCCAGCATACTGGAATGGAAGAGTCTGCCATGGTGATTGCGATCAATACCGATAGCAACGCCCCGATCAAGCTAAATTGCTGATTATTATGTCATCACCGGCGACCTGAATGATCGTTATCCCGAAGATGATCCAGTACAAGAAAAACAGCAAATAAAAACTTAAAATCAAAACATTATGGCTAATTTTTATACAGATAATGAAGATATAAAAATTCCACCTCGGCCACCCTGTTGATGGAAAAGCATCGAAAAGAGCGCAATTTACCTTGAAGCCCAGCAATATGACAACGCACCGCGCGACTTCGAAGATGCTTTCGACAACTATGATAAAGTATTGGAGAAATTTGCGGGGATGTCGTAGCTGTGAATGCCGAATCAGATGCCGAAGCGCCCGCAGGTGGTCGCGACGGTCATGTAAAATATGCCGCCGGTGTACCCAACAAAACATCGATGTGGATCAATCGCCGGTTTGAAATATTTGAGAAAATAACGGGTTGAATTTCCCGATCACCCCGTTTATCATGGCCGCCGAGATCGTTGCCCGGCCGATGGATTGCAGAACATCTGGGATTACAGGATTGTGCCGAAACGATCAACGAATTTGACCAGTGACGAACAAAAGCCAAATACCTGCCCCCGTATGTGCCGGCGAGACCTGTGCATGGACCTGACCGAACCGGATGCCGGTTCCCGACTTTACAAACCGTACAGCTGAAGCGGCAACCCATAACGAAGCCGACGGACAATGGTATCTGAATGGTGTAAAACGTTTCATCACCAACGAGGGGACGGACATATTTCCTTAGTACTGGCCCGTTCGGAAGCCGGGACGAACGACGGACGCGACTTTCCATGTTCATCTATGACCGCAACAGCAATGCCGTTACCGTACGTCGTATCGAAAATAAATTAGAGGATCAAAGGTTCTCCGACCTGTGAGCTGGTATTCAAAAATGCTCCGGCCGAACTGGTAGGCGAACGTAAAATGGGATTGATCAAATACGTGATGGCCTTGATGAACGCAGCCCGTCTGGGTATCGGCGCCCAATCGGTCGGTATTGCCGGGAAGCCGCTTATCGCGAAGGATTGAAATACGCTCAGGAAAGGAAACAGTTCGGTAAGGCCATTATCGAGTTCCCGGCTATTTACGAAATGCTTTCAATATGGAAGCCAAGTTACATGGTATCCGTTCCGTTCTTTTATGAAACAGCCCGTTTTGTAGATATGTACAAGACCTATTACCATATCTCCAAAAGAAAGAGCCCTGGACAAAGACGAACGCAACGGAGATGAAGGAATATCAGAAATTAGCCGACATCTATACTCCCGCTACAGAAGCTTTTCGCCAGTGAATATGCCAATGAAATCACTTACGATGCCTTGCAGATCCACGGTGGATCAGGATTTATGAAAGACTATCCTATCCAGCGTTACGTGCGGGATGCCCGAATCACCAATATTTACGAAGGTACTTCCCAGTTGCAGGTAGTAGCTGCCATCCGTGGCGTCACCACCGGACAATATGCAAAACATATCCGCGAAGTATATGAGAAAATGGAGATCGCTCGAACACGAATACCTGCGCGAAACCCTGAAATGCATGACCGGTAAACTCGAAGCCGCAACAGCCAAAGTAGCTGAAGCCGGCAGTACCGAATATACCGACTTCCATGCCCGCCGTCTGGTGGAAATGGCCGGTTATACCATTATCGGTTACCTGTTGCTGCAGGATGCACAGAAATGCGATAAGTATGTGAAGTCTGCCGAAAATTTTCATCAATTACGGTAAAGCCAAAGTAGCTGCCCACGATGAAATGATCAACAGCTTCAATCCGGACAAACTGGGAATCTATAAAAAAAATTAAAGCTAGTGATCAGATAAATTAAAAACGTCCTTTCGGGGACGTTTTTATTCTAAAGCATCGGGTATTTGTAGATTTCGACAAACTCCAATCCGGCATTATATACTCCAACATAAATCATACGCTGTTTTTCATCCGATGATAAAAATCTGCAAAATTATCCAATTGGTATACCTTTTCCAATTCTCCTTGCCAGTTCATCACCACAATCTTAGCAGGATATTTCCGGAAGTTCTTCTTCAATTTTATGTCCATCCCAAACCAAAGTAACACCGATTCCGGTAGCATAAGTCCGATAAAAGTTACTGTCGTATGTTCATCCACCCGAATTTGTGTATTTATCTCTTCTTTGATCCAATCCAAAGCATAGGTCACCTTCAAATTTCCATCCAAATCATAACAGTTAATTAAATTCATATATTTAAACGGGACGATAATCGAATTGTCCTTTTCAGAAACTAGTACATGATGGCAATAAGCATCTTTACGTCCCTTTTTCATAAAAATAATAAGGAACATAATCCGTATTTTTTATCTCTCCGTTATTTCGGTTACAAAAGGAAAAAAAAGTCCCTCGTCCTTTTTCGATAAAAGTTCCGATAAAAGCAGAATCTACCTTATTGAAGTTATACATAAAATTCAGGTTTCTATATAAATGCTCTGAATTTGCGCATTTCGCTATATCCCGGCTTTCCACAAGGGCAGCTAAATCTATTTTGTTAACGTGCGGCAGGGCTATCGTAAATAATCAGCGAATCATAAGCAAAGGAGTTAACTAGAAAAAAAGGATAATAAAACTCACAAACACCCCGTCCTTCCCTTCCAAATCGAAAAATTTCCCGGTCAGTGTTCGTACTGAAAAAGATAAAAACATGGTATCCGTACATTTTCTTTCAGTACCAAAAAAGAGTCTACCAATACACCGGTTTCATAACACCGGGGCAGAATAGTTTCAACCTTTTCACCGGTCAGATGAATCACCGGAGGCATCTTCAATTCAGTGATCCGATTCTTTTTACCACAACACACCGAAGCAAGATAAATAATAGGTAAAAAGTATTTGTTCATCGTATATTTATTAAATTCTGCAATTTTAACGTCTTTAATCACCGTTCACCTCAAAACGAAAGAGAAAAATACCCTCTTCAGTTTCAAAACTCTTGATTTACAAAGGAAGTCAAGTATCGGAGATTATCCCGTTAATCAGGTATACAAAATCAAAGGCAGATTCAAATATTTAAGTTTCCCTCCGTTCGATTTTACTTTAATGAACAATTGAGTACAGCTGGTAGCGTATATTTACATCACTGATTACCGGTAACCATTCATTTTCATGTAAATATGGGGGGGGTTTGTTAATTCAGATTCCTGAATGTTGCTTTGTTTGGAAAAATATTTATTTTTGCTTCATTATATAGTTTGTAGCCTGATATTTATTAAGCAAAAGATTTTGGAGAAAGAAAAAAGAGTGTACATATGGTTTTAAATCATTATGCCGGGGAGAAAGAGGATGCATATAAAGAATTGTTTGTCAAATTCTATTTCTCCCTTATGCATTCTTTTGCACGCAAACATCTCGAAGTAAAAAGAAATGGCTGAAGACGTAGTACAAGATACGTTGTATGAATTCTGGGTGAAGAAAAATACAATTCTGCCACCTACCTTGAATTAAAAACCTATCTCTATCGGACAGTCCGAACAAATGTCTTAATATTCTGAAACACAAACAAGTAAAAGAAAAAACATTGTCGAGCTAAGCCAGAAAGAAGAATACATTTCTTTTTAAATCAGATACTTGAAGAAGAGGTATATACACTATTGAAAGAGGCTATCGACAGCCTTCCCGGGACAAATGAAACGTATATGAACTGGCTCTGCTCGGACACAGTAATGAAGAAATCAAATAATTTCGAAGAACATCGA
>VOFK01002554.1_pt1 | contig 22516 bp, 32 predicted proteins | sample 5384121 | NCBI WGS metagenome assembly VOFK01 (sample SAMN12384730, study PRJNA508395) | human gut metagenome | isolation source: healthy gut J | host: Homo sapiens | reverse complement strand
GCCAAAGTGCTGTGATTGCCTATACCAAAATTTTTTGCCCCCCACCTGAGACCATCCAGAAGCTCATTCCGTTCCCTCCCTAAGTTTAGTTAATAGATAGAGCTTTTGACCTCTTCCCCAGGTTCTCCCACGTCACGGCGTCCATCGTCCCCCCGTGAGTACTGCGGGAATGATGACCGGCAGCAGCGCTCATCCCTACTGGGGCTGAACAGTGGCCGCCTGTAGCGGCATGGGTTCCTGTAGCACTTCGCCGGTGGCCGTGTCACGGAGGTCCAGGGTAAAGCAGCCGCCGGTGTCGCCGGTACCGATGAAAGAATAGGTCTTGTCGCTGAGCCAATGTCGATGCTCCATTTGGGCCTGCCCCCAGGTCAATAAGCTGCATGGTCCGTTACCTCCTCCCGGTGTTAAAGTTATAAAGGGACGTCGGCCTGGCATGTTTCTTCGGCTCTGCTGTTGAAGCCCAAGCATAGACATATAGGTGCTGATGAGATCGTATTTGTGGTTTTGTGCCGTCCGCCTTGGTAAAGTTGAGAGTTTGAGAAGCACTCTCTGCGCCGCCTTGCGGTTGCCTTTGGGCCGCGACGCAGAGGTCAAAGCAAGTCCAGCCATAGTAGAAGCCGTTCTGCTGTCCACAGAGCGACTCCTGTTTTAGGGTGGTCAGGAACGTGGAAGCCCCACGGTTCCTGGGCGTCGGGCGCCTGGCCAAGTTGGCCGATTGCATATTGCTGATGGTTCCTCCGGTGATGATGTCGCCTCGCCTTCACATCTTGCAGGGCGGCGATGGTGTCCGCGCCATTGATGGGCCGTCCCGCTGATCCTGAAGTTTGCAATCGGCTGAGTAAAGACATGAAGTCTTGATATTGAGCCGCCCTCAAACTGGAAGCTATTTTGGTGACAAGCAAGCTCCCGCCCTGAGGTCACTTCCATGCCGAGTCGAGGCTCGAAGCGGGACCACCTGCATTCCCAAGCGGTGATAGTAGCACCCCTTGCGTAAAGCCAGCCTGTGGTCCGTGTCCTGGGCCTGAGCCTCTTGGTAAAGCTCATGAAGCCATTAAATGATTTGACGCTGGGGCAAAGCTGACGCCCGGCTGCTTCGGTTGGTCGTTGTTATGTAGATTTCATCAGGCGGTCAGTCTGGCTGCCGGAATGGCAGCCGCCGGTGATGGCAAGCTCTCGCCGCGTCTTCTTTCGTTCATCCACGGGACCGCCCCTCAAAGCTATCCTCAGCCTCCGGCGCTGTGCGGGATGCCTCGCCCTATTCGACATTGAGGCGTTGCTCGCTTCACGGGCCGCCGCCGTGATACGCGCTGGAAAAATTGTGCGACGATGGCGTTCAGCCAGGTGGCTGTGGCCCGCATGGCGCCTTGCGTCGCCCCGCGTCGGTCTGCATGGTCCCATAGGCCGCCGTAAAGCGGACGCCCATAGCCATGAAATTTACGTCGGTTATTCGGCGGTGTCGGGTTGGAGCTGGTGACGGCCTCGGTGGTGGTCTCCGCTGCTCCGGTGACTTCCTCCTTGTACTGCGTGATGGCCGGATCTTCACAGTCCTTGTTTTGCGGGCGTCATCGCGCTATTGGATAATCTGCCTGTGGTCGTTTGCCTTCGCTAGTCCTGGCTCCGCCGAGCTAGAGAAGAAGCCTACGACCTGCCCTCACGCCGCCGCCGGCCAGTCAGCCTACCACTTTGCCCAGGACCTCAAAGCGATGACGCCCAGGGACATCCCGCCGCATCCCCAAGCACAGGGGCTTACGGCCCAGGATGGGGAGATTGTGCCAGCAGTTGCGCAATGGAAAAGCAGCAGCGCTCGGCTAGCTTTTTGACAAATGACCGGCACAAGGGGCTGAATGATGAGGTATTTAGGTGTTCAGATGTTCACCTGTGCATGACGGTTCCCGCTATCATGTTTATGATGTCTCGCCACAGGTATTGTCCGCGCCAGGTCTCCGAACACTTTGCAAGAGGGAGGCCGGCGCCCCGAACACGGGTCCCCAGCACGTCCAGCAGGGCACAGGGTTACAAAGCCCAGCCTGTGATGACCCTGGTAGTTTGGCAAGCCCGCTGCTCAACATATCCACGAACCGCATGATCACCGGCTCTATGGTCGGCCAACTATCCAGGATGGTGCTGAACAGGCTTTGACAACCGGCATAAACCGGCCAAGCAAAGCTTCGGCCATGAACCCCTCCCAGATGCCCTGAGGTCTTAAGTGTTCACTCAGGCCGCTGGTGCTGTTGGCCGCCGATTGCTGGATTTTCGGTCTGCCCCCAGCAGGGCATTTACAGTGCGGACCTGCGCCAGAGCAGCATCGTCCATTTTCGCCTTATCTGGCTGTCTCCCAGGCCCATTGAGAGCGCGGCATTTCAGGGCCACTTCATCGAATGTGGATGCCGTACCTCTTCGAGTGCCGCATTGATTCCTGCTGGATAACGCGAAGTCCTGGGATTCTTCACGCCCAGGGCCTCGGTGTCATCCATGCGCAAAGCAGCGTTGCCGAAGTCATAGGCAAGGGACGTGGTGGGAAGCCTTTGGGACAGCGTCCCAGTGGCCGCGTCTGGTGATGCCCATTTCCCCGTATAGGGCCTCATATGGGACACCATGCAGAAAGCACCCTGAACTCACTCGCTGCTCCGGGTGGATGGCGTCAGTGCACAGTTCTCTCTGCCCACCTCGGCTCGGTGCCTGAGAAGTTGGCCTCAAACTTCCTGGCCCACATCTCCCTCAGCGGGACCCGGCTGCCTCGATGGCCGCCGCGCCTGTTCTTGAGCATATACCGTCACCGGCCTGGATTGCCTCTGTGAGCGATAAGCCGCGGCTGAGGGCGCCTTGATGGCGCCTCCTGATTTGCTTCGCCTCCGGCCTTGTCGCCCTCATCATCATATCAAGTCCAGCTTTCGCGCATCGTCGGCCTCGCCTATCGCCCACATTAGTGTTAATCCTGGGTCGGAAAGCGGCCTCCACCGCAAGCCTCAAGAACTCTCCCCGGATGGTGCTATAGTCAAGTGAACGCGGTCCCGATGTTCTTTCACTCCAGCTTCACCTTGCCGGTAGAAGTCGGAAAAACTTTTGGGAGCAGTTTGGCGGCAAGCCAAATCCGGCCTTGATGGTCTGGAACGCTATTGGTCTCTTTGGCCGCAGCGCCTCATAGATTTTCCCTACGGCAGCACCGAAGCTGTCCGCCTCTCTGCCAATATCCCGGAAGTTGGTGCCTACATCGTCGGCGTCATCCTCCAGGTCATCCAGGGCGTCAAACGCTCGCATCTCTCGCCCTTGCCCCTCCTCGCAAGCTGCAATACCGGCGCGGACAGCGATGCGCGCATATCCTCCTGAGCTGACGTCTCAACGTCCCGCGCGGTCCACGGATCCGCTCCCAGGCGGCCCACCGTCTCGCCCAGGCGGTTTATCGCGTCATCCAGTGCCAAAGTCCATGCCAAAGGTAAGCTCCCGGCTGTCTCGCCAGCTGGCCTCCACCCCCTTTCTGCAAAAGTAAAGCAGTCACGTCAAGCCCTGCTGCTTGCTCCAGCTCCTCAGCAGAGTATGCGGGCCTTGCACCGCCTCCCCGGTACGAAAGCGTGGTCCATGCCTCTGAAGTACGGTATAAAGCAATACCAGGCCGCCGCCGGTGAAGCGATGAGGACTGCCATAGTCCGGTTTTCGCTTGGCCTTCTGATTGCGTGCGGCCCACGCTAAGCTTCCACCTCCCTGCAGAAAGCGTTTCGATGGCCTAACTCAGCCTCCGGGGTCTTGGATGCTCATCCTTTCACTAGCGTAGCTGATGCCAGTCGGCCTGACTCCTCGACCTCGGCGGGAGAAATGATCTCACGTTCTTTGGGAGCATGGTGTCAATGTACTAGTGGTGTCCTTCCGGCGTCTGCCGCCGTGCTCATGCCTGCAATCGCCGCTGACGCCGAAGTACCAGGTGGGAGAGACACGGAGGGTGGCCTCGCCGTTGACGGTGACTTCTTCAAGCTTAGCCATAAATTTCCGCTAGCTCTCCTTTTCAGATAGGCTGATTTTGGTTTGTTCCTGGCCAGTTGGGACAGCTGCATGGGCTTCATGCGGACTAACACGGCAATTGCATGTGATGCTGACGGTGATCGTGCTCTGCTCCTGACTGCGGGTGGTCAGAGCGCATTTTCATTTACCCACGGCGAGGTGTCCGCGCCGAGGGTGAAACGCGCGTCCGCGTCGTTCACGCCACGAATCGGATCACGTTGACGGCCCCGACGCTTTTCGCCTCCAGCTCCCGAAGATAGGACAGGCGGCTGGAAGACGCTGGACATGAGGGTAATAGCGATGGTGCCCGCTCTCGTTGGCGTGCTCGAGTAGGTCACGTCGCCTTTGCGCCTACGGCGAGGGTGATGCTGTCCTCGTTCTTGGTGACCCGGGACGACGACCCATCAACGGCGAAGAAGCCGGTGATGGTGTTTGCCCCCGACAATGACGTTGACTTTGACGCTTTTTGGGTCGCGGCTCGCCTTCCGATGCCTTTAGCCATGATGAATTACGCTCCTTTCTCACGCGCTCAGGGTGGGCCCGGTACGCCCACTTGACTTTGACAATTGTGGACCGCGCCCTCAAGCTGCCTCCCAGGTGATCCGGCATTTGCCAGGCGCAGGCTTCGGTGGCCTGGCCGCTGGGGACTACAACGGTAAAGACGCCCTGCTCGCTCTCCGGGTCAAGGGGCGGTAATGCCGGGTCGGTAGCGCGGTTCAGAGCGGAGAACACGCCAGCGGCGACCAGGGCAAAGCCTGCATCGAGGTGTAGCCAAATGGTGAGATTCTCAGGAAGATGTCGTAGAGGTTTTCCCTCTCATGTCTTAGCGATCAGCGGCGGCGCCCATCTGGACGTCGATAAATTCGCCGTCAGCGCACGCCGATTTCTTCCGCATACTCCCGCTTGTACTCGACGGTCAGGGAAGTTCATTTCAGGCGTCGCGCTCAGCATTGGTAGTCCGGGACGGTGAGGCCCTGGGGCCGCCAGACTTCCACGGTACGCTCTCAGGTAGAACAGCACATTTGCCCACATAGGCGGCGTCAGTATTCCCTCATCCTGGCCCCGTAATTGACCGACAGCGATTTGGTGACGGCGGAGCTCTTGTTCTGAGTGCGCCCGAAGCGCAGAGCTTGCAGTGGTCTTTCCTCGCCCGCGCCCAGCCCAGCTTCAGTGCTCAGGGCCTCGCCCAGGCGCAGAGAGGCTTTCACGGCCTCATCGCCGTCCTGGCTTGTCAATCAGCAGGATACAGCCAATCATCGTCGGTCTCACTGCGGGTCTCCACGCGGCCTGCACCAGAGCAGATGCCTTTTCGGTCACCACCTCGCTCCCGGAGGCAGCGCGAGCGATACCGTAAGCGATTTTCACACTTTGCAGGATAAAGGGTTCTCGCAAGGGGTGCGTCTTGCCCTGCCAGGCAGGAGGCTTCTGGCCATAGCGACGACCTTTTTCCCGGTGAACGCTTGCCTCGCCGGTGACGTGAATCGCGGTCCAGACTCGCCACGTCGCCAGCGCCCTCGGCAGACCGCTTGGTAGACGTGCAGGCTCGATGCCCTGGCTGGGCTTGGCGTCGATATCACGACCACAACAACGTCTTTCGGCATTTAAAATTGCTCCTTTACGCGTTTCGCTTTGATTTTAGCAGGGTTTCTCTCGGGTTTGCTTTCTGATGGCCGCCGCGTCGGTCGGTGTACCAGGCCGGACATCTTCGAAACCGAACCAGCAGCCCATTTCGTCAAGCTCCAGGGGCGTCGGCTGATGGCGTTGGCTTCAGCGGCTTCAAAGCAGCCCCCGCTATGGCGTCTCTCGGTATACGGGAAAAGCCCCACCAGGCCAGCGTTGCCAGCTCCAGGGCCTCACATCTGCACCAAGGACTTTTCCTGGGAGCCTTTATCGTCATGTAACGGCGGTTACTGATAAATGACTTCAGGGTGGCATTGGGCTTGCTCTTTTGGACGACCTCACCAGATGAAATACTTTGCGTCTCACCCAGTAGTTGCCAGGCATGGGATGCTGATACTGCGGTCACTGATGAACGATGAGGGGTTCTCAGCTGGACCAATGACGAAACTCACTTCCTTTTTCGGCTTCGCGCCAGTTCTGGCCTCTACAGATACCTTCATCAGGTGGTTGCTGTTGGCGCTCTGGTCACGATGGCAGGTGTTTCCGCTGTCAGAATTGTAGACCATAACAACCACTGATGGCTAAAATTTGAAAGCCATAAATTTTCTCGCTCAAGATCGAGGACTGCAATTGCCGATGCGATTTCGCCATGCGCTCGCTCACGGGGGGATTGCGCCTGAGGGCGCTTCCGGGCTCTGGCGCCCGCCTTAGTCATGGTGGCCTCCGCACCTCTTGTAACTTAGGCCGCCAGTATCATAGGCTGCGCCATTTGGAAACACGGACACCATTCCTCAACCTCCCGTGATCAATTTCAGGCCGTCCGGTCACCATGAGAGGCTGTCCGCATGGAGACGGATAGCGCTTCCTCACAGATTTCCCTTTCAACCAAAAGTTGCTCGCGTCGCTCATAAACTGCTGGATAAGGCCCACGGCTGCCCCGCTATCCACGATATGGCCCCCGTCCGCGTCTGCTGACCTTGCCAGATGCGGGCAACCTCATTCTGACGATTTCCGGCCAGCTTGTTCTTGTTATTCGAAAGCCCCGCCCGGATGAAGCTGCGCTTTCCGGTATGGTGACGGAGGGCAGCAACAGAACAGGAACTTGAGGTTATTCCGGATTATCCTTGTCCCTCCGGGTCCCGTCTTTTTGGCTACGACGCCGAACAGGTGGCCGTCCCTGGACCGGATAAAGAGGTCCTGGAAGTCCCTGGGGCTTTTGTCGTAGCTGTCGCTGTGGATGGGTATGCAGAGGTTTCAGGTGGCCTTGGGCGTGATGGTGGGCCCGTACTCATGGACACGGGCAATCATCAGCAGCTCACTGTCTGCGTTGCCCTGGATGCCTATTTTTATCCGGGTGTGGTTCAGTTTCTCCAGCTCGGCCTTGACCCGCCGCAGGTGCGGTAGGACGTTATCGCGGACCTGCATAGGCTCACCACCTCATGTAGTGGGCCAGGGTCTCCATCCAGGAGGCGCGGGGTTCCTTGTCAAAGGTCCACGACACGTCGGAGATGGAGAACGCCGCAAGGCCCTGAGCGCCGTTCCGCAGGATGGAGAACTCCTGTTCCGCGATGCCCCAGACAATCGCCACGATGTCCTCCGGTAGATCGGATGGCTCATCTTCGGTCGCGTCCTTGGGCAGCACGTACCCGGCGGTGAACTTTACTTCCAGGTAGCGCCGGGGGGCTATGTAGTCGTTCGCAAGGCCGCCGACATACAGGAATACCCATCCCTCATCGCGGTACAGTACGCCCACGTCTCCGGTCATGGTGAAGTCGTAGCTGCCGGGGGCAATGTCCACGCCGTTCTCGGTGTCCCGGACGTACTCAACCGCCCGGATAGGGGTACTGAGTGAGCCACAAGCTCCTGAGCACCGGGGGCAACATATCTGTGTGGGTGTAGGTGGCCTTGCCGAACTTTCGCCCGGTGATGGTCTCAATCAGGCAGACGCCGAATTGATAAGCCGGATGATGTTGTTCTTTTACGGCGGTGTCTGCCGCCTCCGGTGGGATGCCCAGGCGCTCCATCGTGTCTTCGAGCGTTGTCATGGCGTTTGAGGCCAGCTTTACAGTCGGTTCATTTTCCACGGTGTCGCCTCCGTTCTCAGGGGAGGCGCGGGCTACCTTCGCCCGCGCTCTCCTTTTTGCTGTCGTTCTTAGGGGTTTCCGATTTCTTCTCCTTGGGGCCTGCCTCCCGCTTGTTCTCGGCGGGTTTCACACCCTCAGAGGGATAATGTCTTGCCATAGCAAAAACCTCCTTGTAGGGCCTCTCAGGGCCTAATTAAACGGGGACCTCGGAAGCGTCGCCCAGGGCCAGGGCGGCAGTCGCGGTGCAGGACGGAGAAGAGCCGCCGGTGCAGACCATTTCCACCTTGACCTTGACGTACTGCTTGAGGCCCACCAGGTCCAGGTCGAAGTTGACCAGCTTCGCCGCCCCCTCCGCGTCAGTGGAGACGGAGATCGCGCCCGCAGCGTCCAGGGGCGCGTTGCCCACGCAGACCAGCTTATCCTTGACAGGGCAAAGCCGCTGCCTGCTGGTCGCCTCAGTGATAGTCAGCTTCACGGCCAGTCCCGTAGGGGTGCCGGAGGGAGAGCCGACCTTGACGGCCAGAATGGCAGAGAGGAAGCCCTCGCGGTTGATGGCGTCCTCGCTGGTGTACGGGGTCACTTTGACACTCTGAATAAGTGCGTTTCATAGCTGAAATTCCTCCCTTGTTGAAAATGGGGCCGGGGCGGTGTGCCCCGGCCTCCGATTAAAACGCCTTGATGTTCTTGACGTGCAGGAAGCTCTCCTTATGACGGGCAGCGATGTCCACGTACATGAGAGCGCGGGTAGCAGCCAGGTTCTCTTCAAAGGCGTTGTGCTGGGGTGCCCCTTCATCGACCCAGGAGCCGTCCAGGGTGGTATAGGTCTCAAGACCCATCTGCTCGCCCACCAGGAGGTCCGCCCAGTTGCCAAAGGCCAGCTCGGTAAGCCGGTGCTGTCGGTAGTGATCTGGTTGGACACCCGGTAGGAAGCCCGCCAGTTTGCCGCTGTTCATCTCATCCCGGTAGATGTATGCGCCGGTGGTAGTCTTGAGGTTCATCAGGTAGCCCTCCAGGACGGAGTTGAACGCCCAGCCGAGCTTGCTGTCGTCCACGTTCTTTGCCAGGACCTTAGAGCGGACGTACACGGGGAAGTCGGCGGTAATCATGCCGTTGCTGTCGGCCAGGTCATCGTTGCTCAGGGCCTTGGCGTCCACGTGCTCAACCTCCTTGTCGGTGAACACGCCGAGAGGCTGGAACTCACCGCCCTTGCCGAACATAGCGCCGCCGAAGTCCAGGCCCAGCTCCATGCGGCGGGTCAGGTCGTTGGCAAAGAACTGGTCTGCGGGTAGTTGGTGCTCATCAGCAGCTCGCGGGTCTGGGGCACGATGGCCTCCAGCCGCTTAGCGGACAGGCGGATGTTGCCGTAGGTGGGCTGGGTCTTCGCAATCTTGCGAGCCTCGCCGCCCCAGGTAGCGCGGGCGCCGCCGGTCATCTTGGGGATGTTCAGATTGCCGTTAGCCATAGGCACTTTCTGAGCGCCCAGCTCAAAGATGACGGTCTTGGAGTACAGAAGCTCGATGATCTGGTCCAGGTAGATTTCGGGGATGAGGTAGCCGCCGGCAGCGGGTTGGTGGCAGACAGGGCCTTGAACTCGCGGGCCATGTCCGCATCGTCATACTTCCGCTGCGCGTAGAAAGAGGCGGCGTCGGGGTCATGCTTGCCGAACACGTCCAGGCACTTAATGGCGCGTGCGAGCGCTGAACGGCGGGCGGGACGGACTTCTTGGCGGTGCTGGTTGGAGTGGTACGGCTCATGTAGATGGAGCTGTACTTCCGCTGGACGGGGGAGGCCGCGCTCTTGCGGGCGCTTTTGGTCTGGTGCTTGTAGGTGGCGGCCTTGCGCCCCTTGGCCTCATCAGTCACTTCCTCATCCTCCTTGACCTCTTCCTCAACGCCGTCATCCTCCTTGGCCTCGCCGCCGGTAGCGTCCAGCAGCTCGCCTACGGCCTCCATGACTTCCTCGGCGGTAACATCGCCCAGCTCTTCGCCAGCATCCTTGCGGCTCTTGCGCTTCTCGGCGACAACGGACATAGCTTCCTCGATGAGGCCGGAGATGTCGGCGGGATTAACTTCGGCGGTGGCCGTCTCGGCCCCCTCTTCGCCCTCGGCCTTGGCCTCGGCCTGCTCATCCAGAGCTTCCTTGACACAAGCCTTGATTTTCTCGGTCAGCTCGTCAGCCTCCATCTTTACGGACTTGCGGCCAGCGGGTGTGGTGCCTTTCTTGGGAATAGCCATTTGTAATTTCCTCCTTATAGCAAAATTTCATAGTCGATGCCGGTGGACGCGGCTTTTCCGGCTCGGTTGTTGGGGGTCACTGGCGGTGGATTTCTCGCCGTCGCTCGCCTCTCGGATAATGCCGTCAAGGACCTTGGTAGCGGCTTTCATGGACGCGCTCGCGTCCTTGAGAGCCTTTAACCGGGTACCGCTGATTTTCCGACCAGCCTTGACCTCCGAGGCGGCCGCCTCCAAAAAGGCGTCCAGGAAGCCCGCAGCGTCGGTGGCCTGCTTGTAGTCGGTGATCGTCGCCTCCGGGTTCATAGCCCAGGTAACGACGGAGACCTCCCACAGCTTGACCTCCCGCAGGTGCCGGATTCCATTCTCGTCATAGTCAAAGACGATGGGGTCATACCCGATGGAAAGCTCAGTGAGAACTCCATCTTTCAGCAGCACTTTGATGTCGCGTCCCATCGAAGTGTCGCTGATTTTGGCCTTAATGAAAAGGCCGTTGCTGTCTTCCCCTCAGCTCCAAAGGTCTGCCAATGGGGAGCCAGCAGTCGTTGTGCAGGGCGAGTATCTTCACCCTTTCCCAGCCCTCGGCGATTGTCTTCGTGAAGGCACCGGGTTCAATTATGTCCCCGCCGCTGTCGATGTTGCCATAGACTTTAGCCATTAAAGATACCGCTCTCTTCGTCGTACTCTTCGGTACGGAAAGACAGCGTTTTATGCTCCGTCTTGGAGCTTTTCTCTTTCACCCTCTGCGGAGCGAAGCCTCCCACGCTTTCAGACCCCGCCCGGAGGCATAATAAAGCGGCGATACCCGCAGGTGTGCAGCCGCGAGCTTCGCCGTCATAACGGGGGTCATCGTTGGTGATATTCGTGTCCGGGCTTGCGGTGCCGTGTTCAAGCTCCGCGGTTCATCCCGGCTGTCAGGGCCTTTTCAGGTCGAACCGCTCTTTCTCCAGGTCAATGCCAGCAGATCGGGCGGCCTCCTGGGCCTGCATCTCGGTAAATTCCATCAGGCGTCCTCCTTACTTGTCGAATGTCAGGAAACAGTGGCAGTTTACGACCTCGGCGGGGTCGGAGCAGTCCGGGGTCACAAGGCCGCATCAGGCCATTGGAGAATTTGGCGTCAATGGGGACCCGCTCACCGTTGAGGCGCTTGTGGGAGGGTCTGGCGGCGCTCATGTTTGCGACGTGCCAGGTCTTCCAGGCGGCCCCGGCCTTACGCATCATGTCGTAGTGGCCGGTCAAGAGCGAGGTATTGCACTCCTGGGGCGATGGTCCGCGCCCTGGATGCCGTGGTCTGCATCTCCTGTTCAATCTGCTTGGCGATAGCGGCTCGGCTGTCTCCGTGCTCCAGGCCAGCGGGACAATTCCCGCGATGGACTGCTGCGTGGTCTCTGTAATGCCCTTAACGCGAGCACCGCCCCGCAGCTTTGCCGTGCTGATAAGCTCCGGCCTCTGTACGCCCTGGAGATTGTAGAGCTTGGCAGACACTCCAGCGCCCTTGTCGTAACTCTCTTTCCACAGGGGTTCAAAGATATTCAGCAGGGGCGGTTTCCTCGCTGGGCCAGTCGATGAGGCCCAGGGGTAAAGGCGCTTACAAGCCGGGTGCGGTCCGTCTCGCTCAGAGGGCCCAGGCCGCCGCGCTCTGCTCTGCTGCGTCCTCGCTGTTCGGGTCATAGCCGGGGATAGCTCCCATGAGGATGTCCCAGACGCTCCGCTCATCCTTGGTGGTGCCGCCCATAGCGTCGCTTACCCGGCGGCCCTGCTCTCGCAGGTATTTGAGGTGGCAATCTCAAAGCGCTGGGTCTGCTCCCTCTCAGCTTGCAGCAGGGCGCGTTGTGCGGCCTGCACCTGGATGCTTTTCCGCTCTTCCGGGGATGTTGCCCTTAGAGGACACTATTTCGATGGCCTCCAGGCCGTCTCCCCGTCCCCTCTGAGCCGTTTTCTTCGTCCAGGGGTATTCCGCTATCTGTTATCTCAATGTCCTGCTCTCCACCCGTCTCAAGCGGTGGGGCGCTCTCTGCATACTGGAGGTTGGCTGCCGCCGTGGAGATCGCCACGGGGTCGTCATCTTCCCCGGATGTAGACATCGGAGAACTGGGTCTTATAGACATCGCCGCCCACCAGGGCCGGGGGCATACCCAGCTTCTCGCGGGCCTCGTCCTTGGTGAGCAGGCCGGCATTCCAGCCGTCAATGCCCAGGGCCTTGTCGAACTCCTGATTTCGGGGGATGATGTCATGAAAGTGCCATACCAGGTCGCGCCCAAAGTACGGGATGATCTGATTGTTTATGGCCTCTTCCCGTCGGCGCAGGTTCGGCATGAGGACGTTTTGGGCGTAGATGAACTGCGCCGCCTCCGACGTGGCCCGGTTGCTGCTCTCAGTGATACCCATAATTTCACGGGGACGCCGAAGTGCTCAAGGACGGCATTTCGCAGGAACGTGCGGCCGTTCACCATGTCCATGTCTTTCATAGTGTCTCCGACCTTGTTCACCGTGACCTCGCCGTTGACAGTAGCGACGCCGTGGCTCTGGAACACTCCACGGAAGCGCTCAATCCATTCGGACCGGAAGCGTTGCCGCTGCTCCGGGGTGGACTTGGGCATACCAATGATGAGGTTTGGCGTGGCGTCGTTGAAGAAGAAGCGCTTCTGGAACTTGGCCGCGTATTCGTCGGTCTCAATCTCATCTGCCAGGGCCTCAGACTGCCCCAGGCCGCGCTTGAATGGGTCTATCGGGTTCAGGTCTTTCATCACGAACATATCATCTACGGACACGTTCATCAGCAGACCATTGGTGAGCCGGACGGTGTAGTACGGGTGGTCCAGGTACGGGGTCATCTGCACCCAATGGACAGGGACCGGCCACAGCTCCACAGGGACGCCCAGGGGCGATTTCTCCATGATGAAGTAGCCCTCGCCCTTGAGCTTGAGATAAATCTCCAGGAGCCGCCACAGGGCGGCGTTGCTCATCTCATGCAGCGGGTTAGGGTTGGCCCAGAAGTCCAAAAACGGGTGCTGCGTAAGCTCCTGTTCGTCTCCGTTCTCATCTATCCGGTAGAGCTTGCCCGCCGCAAAGGATAGATCGGAAGCGATGCGCTCCACAACGGATAGGCGCGGGTTCGTTCTGAAAGCCTCTATCCACTCCTGGGTGTTGCGCTCCGGCGGGTTCGTCCACCGGGGGAGCATAGCGCTATCGCTCCGGTAGGTCTGGCTTGCCCGCCCCGCTCCGCCCCCTCTAAATCGGTTCCAGAATGGCACGGTTATTCGCCCCCTCGCGCTTCGGCTTCTTACCGAGCACCTGGGGAGACGGTGGGGTTTCTGGGGCCGCCGGTCATCTTCTGCCAGCGACGCCGAGCCTCTGCCGCCGTGTTTGCCCGGATATACTTCATCGGCCAGCCGTCAGCCGATACAAGGTAACTGCATTTTGCTTTCATGGTGTCCTCCTTAGTCAATGCTCCAGTCGCTTACCAGCGGGTCATGCAGGGGCCAGGGCCAGCGCGTCCCCCATATCCGGTGAGGATAGGCCGCGCTTCTTCATGGCCTCTTTTCTTCTCCAGCTCAATCTTGCCCGCGCTGTTCACCACATATTTCCGGTTAGAGAGCTGGCTTATCTGCTTGTCATCAGGGTATAGCTTGATACTCTGGGTTCGCAGGGCCTCCCGGACAGCTCCCACATAAGGCCGGTGCTGTTCTGGTAGTCGATGGGGTCATCGTCGCTGATGGTGCCGCCCTCGCCGCCGAAGTGACACTCTACGATGTCCAGGGTGAACGGGGCGGGACGTCCTCATCGTCAGCGTACCGGCGGTCGCGCTGGGCTTGAACTTCCTCCACGATCTGCTCCCGCAGCTCCATGAGCCGGTCGAACACGCCGACGCCCAGGCCGTCGCAGTCGATTTTGACGTGTATCTCTGCCCAGGGCTGCTCCAGGGCGTAGCGCGATGAGCTGGACGGCCTTGCCGCTCAGCTCCATAGTGTCGTTGTGGTGGTAAATCTCCGGTTTCTCCTGGAGCTTCTTGTCCAGGACCGGGGACAACACGCTGCTGTCATCGCCGTAGCGAGCGACGTCAATCCCGATGTCCACACGGGCCGCCCGGTCAATCTCCGCCTCGCTCGCCCGCTCTGCCCACCCATAGGGATGAAGCTGTCAGGCAGGGCCTTGGGGAACTCCCCGGCAACGCGGACCCGAAAGACGTCGCTGTCTTCACCGAACATATCAATGATGGTGTCGATGAACTGCTGATCTACTCGGCTGCTGTCCCGCCCGTCAATATGCATGGCGTTGTAAAGCTCGCGGGCCTTGTGGTGGCTGGTCGTAGAAAAAGCCGGTAATCTTCGTGGGGTTCCCATCACCAGCTTTTGCGCCCTCCGTAGATAGTGCGCCGAGAACCGGCTCGAATATTCATCGCGGGACGCCCGAGGCTTCGTCGATGATGTAGAGCACGTGCTCGGCGTGAAAGCCCTGGAGGGCGTCGGGCTTACTGGCCGTCCGGCCTACTGCGAACCACTCTTCCGGGTGGCCTCATGTAGACCTTTTCCTTGGTCCATATCAGCTCTTGAGACAGGGCCGGGTTACTGCGTAGCCACTTCGCAATTTCGGCCCACAGGATGTCCCATAGCTGGAGCTGGGTGGGGGCGGTGCAGGGTATCTTGGGGAATGGCCGGGTAGTCAAAAACCAAATAGCAAGCCAGCTCCACCGCGCTTTTCCCGATGCCGTGACCGGAGCGCACGGAGGTCATGGGGGTACTTGCTACGCTGTTGAGAAATGGCCTTTGATTGCTGTCCGGCTTGGCCCTTTATGATGTCCTCTACGAAGTCCACCGGATTGTCGGCGTAGTAGAGAATAGCGTCACTTGTCAGGTTCATTCTGCTGCTTCCTCCGTTCCCACGCCTCGGAGATGACGGCGGCAAGGCTGCTGTCTGCCTGCTCATTCGCCTTACCCGGTGCGGTGTCGGCCTCAAGCTCCATGCGGTTCTCGCGCTCCAGCTTGGAGCCTCCCGGATGAACGCCACAAGGTTCTTTCGGGTCTATCTCGCTGGGGTCCATGTCCTTTAGGGCCTGCAACGCCTTTTCCTGTAATTTCAAGGCTATGCTGATATGGCGGTCAGCCATCTTCCGGCGCTTCTTAACGGCCTGAGCATGGGCTTTTCTCTGATGTCAACGTCGTATGCGGCGGTCCGCTCCACCCACTGATAGGTGCGGCTCCATCGGCCTATGAGCGTGGTACTTTTGTTTAACTGCTTAGCAACCGCCCGGATGCTGCGCTCTTCCCCCAGCCCAGGTAGACCGAAAACGCCTCATACGCTTTTGACACCCTCGCCCTCCAGACGCTCCCACGGCTCGGTGTCTCTGTGCTTCTGGCACTCCGATCTACCCTCCTTTCGGGGCCGGTAGCCGTCACTTAACGGCTATCCAGCCACAGAAATTCAGGCAGCGCCAAAACATATCGACTTGCCGAAAAACCGGCGGTCCGCATCATGTCCACGCTCCACTCGGCCTTGAGCGGAGACAGCAGCATTATTTCCAGGCTGCGCCGCTTGGACATGATTTGCTCATCGGTATAGCCGTTCTCCCCGGCTTCATCGCGTAGTAGAGGTCCACCATCAGGTCATCCATGTTTTTTTCACTGAGGATTTTCTCTACAAAAGATGAGCGCCCCGCCGTCGGTCAGGCCGTCGTAAATCTGCTTGAGCATCCGGGGCCGGTAGGACGTCGGCATGAACTGCATGGACAGGACGGAGGGACCAGGCTGCTCTTTTGCTCAAATGGCAAATACTCCCCAAATATTCCCTTGCCGGACCGTGACGTTGACGTCTGCCCGGAAGCGCTTCTCGCAGGCTTCCACCATGGCCGGTGCGTTATCCACCAGCAGAAAGTTGTTGCTCTGGCCGTACTTCACCACGAATGGCTCCACGGCCAGGCCGGTACTGCACCCGACATCCACAATCAGGGTCTCCGGCTGGATGAAGCGCTCGCCCAGCTTGTAGGTAAGCGCCCGCATAGATCGGTAGTCCGGGATGCTGCGCTCAAGCATATTGGCGAAGCAGGCGGCCACTTCTCCGTTGAACTCCCATTTCTCCCCAGGGTGTACGTTGTCTCTCATTTTGCCTCTCCTTTCGTCGGAGGGGGCAGGCGAATACCGAGCCGGTGCTCAAACGCTTCCCGCGCTCTGCTGAGACAGTCCCATGCGTGAGCCGTCCGGGTAGGGAAGCTCAAATTCAAAGTTCAGCGCAGCGGCCAGGGCCGCAGGGTCCACAATCGGGTCTGCCGCCTCCATGTACCAGAATTTTGTTATCATCTCCAGGCGCTTTCACGGTACGGAAGCGAAGATCGCCCGCATCTTCCTCGGTGTGGCCCTTTTTGGACCTTGGGGTGTGCTCCGATGTCCCCCAGGATGGTGTTAGGTTCATAGTCCAGGTCAAAGGTCAGGATTTTTTCTGCGGCCATAAACTTTTTCTTTGTATTCACGAACTGCGGGGCCTTGTTGCTCTGGCACCAGCAGACCACCATCCCGTCCGGGGCGCACAGGGCCGCCGCGATGACGGCAATCTGCTTCCGGTCCGCCATAAAGGGGACACGCTGTTGAACACGCTGGAGATAAAAGACGCTGCTGTACGGCGTCCCGGCCTCCACTTTCATCCAGGAAGCGGGCGGCAATCTCCAGGCTCTTTTCCTTGTGGATTTTCTCGCCCACGGTCACGAAGTACGGCTCAAAGGCCGATACCTGAATACCGGCCTTGCGGAGCGTCCGGGTGTTGTTGAGCTTCCCGGCCCCAAAGTCTACCACGCTGGACCCGTAGTGTCGGCGCCAGGTCTCCAGGGCCGCGCCCCCTCCAGCTTGCAGAAGTCCCGCCCGCAGTTTTTTCGGGAACACGCCCTTAAAGAAGCCGTCCCCCAGGGCGGCGTTGCCCTCGGCGTCGGTCTCCCTGGTGTTCCGCTCCCGCATGAAGCTGTTGAAGCGCAGATCGTCGGCGTAGGTGCTCTCCATGTCAAAGTCCATGGATAACAGGTTGAGCATGGAGGACGCGAAAGCCTCTGCTCCGGCCTCACCCTTGACGCAGGCGATGACCTTTCTGCCGGCCTCCGCTGCTACTTGCAGGCGGCCTATCCCGTTGATGACGTTCCCGGCCTCCCCGATGACTACCGGCATGGCGTTCCCGATTCGGCGCTCCAGGGATTTTGCAAGCTGCTTGATGTGGGTGTCGAAGCTCCGGTGATTGAGCTTTGCCAGCTTCACGACGTCCATCCGACGCAGGGCGTAGACGCAGGGGAATGATGCTTCGGTCCCCGGCTCGATGTCCGGCAGCTCCCCGGTCATGGCCTCGATGTCCATTTCATAGAGGCGGCGTCGGATGATGGCGCAAGTGTCCTGCTTCTGGAGGTCATTCGTGGCCCGGTTGAACAGGACGTTCACGGCCCGCCGCTCGCCCAGGGTCTTTCCGCTCACATACCCACGGGTATCTGCCGGAAGCCCATGCGGGGAGGCTACAAGCCGCTGGTGTCCGCTCAGGATTTCGCCGCTCTCATCGGCGTAGATCGGGAGCAGAAAGCCCAGCTTACGGAGGGACAGCTCTGTGAGGGCAAGGCGCTTTTCGTCGTTGCGCCGGGGTTATACTCCGACGCTCGCACAGCGTCGATGGGGACAAGTTTAATCATGGCGCAGCAACCTCCGTTTCATCTCCTGGGCAATTTCTCCCTGGTCGAAGATACCGGCGTCCCGGATGCTCTCGACCAGGCGCTTGTAGCGCGGGACCTCGACCTTGAAGTGTAGGTGTCCAATTCGGACAACCATGTAGTCCCCCATGGCGGGCTCATCGTCACCGCCGGCGGGTTCGTCCTCTTCCTCGCCGTCGGCGTCCTCGGCGTCCGGGTCTTCGTCCTGGTCCCAATCCGGGTCATCGTCGGCGTCTCGCCCTCGCCGTCCCCGCCGAGCTGCCGGTAGACCAGGACCTCATCGCGGTCAAAAGCCGGTCTCAAACTCCAGGACCTCATCATCCCGCAGCATCTCGCCCAGGCGGTCGGTGTCCCAGCGGCCCTCGATGCGGTTCAGGGCAAGGCAGAGCTTCATCTCCTTGCTTTCGTCCGGCTGGTCGATGACGGAGCAGAGCACTTCTTTCCATCCCAGGTCCCGGAGGACCACAAGGCGCTGATTACCACCAATGCAGCGCATATTGTGGAGGTTCACGACCGGCGGCTCCACCATGCCGTTAAGCTCAATACTCCGGCGCAGGGCCTTGTACTCATCGCTTCCGCTCTCGATGTCTTCACGGGGGTTATACGGGGCGGCCACGATGTCGGAGAGCTTCAGCATCTCCAGTCTGGTTTCATACTTCATCGAAAAGCCTCCCTTTCAGCTCCGCGCAGACAAGCTCCTGAGTAAAGCCCACCTTTTCCCCGGACGTCTGCCATAAGGTCCTCAAACTCCGCTTCCTCCAGACGGAAAGAGAAGTCGCCCACGATACACTTAATGCCGTCGGCGGTGTCCTCTTTCTTGCCCAGGGAGGGCGGTTCCTCATCCTCGCCCAGCTCACCGCCGATTTCCCCCAGGAGATCGTCAATGTCTGCCTGGGTAAAGCCGGTGGCGAGTAGGTTCTCTCCATCGTCGATGAGCTGCTGGATGATGTCGGCCAGTTGGCCGTAGTCCCATTCGCCGTCCAGCTTGTTCAGGGCGATGCACAGCGCCTTTGGCCTGGGCCTCCGGCATATCCACCACGACGGCGTTTGTCTCCGTCTCCCCCGGCGGCCAGCAGGACGGAAAGCCGCTGGTGTCCTCCGATCAGGCAGTTGTCCCGGATGTTCACGATGAGAGGCAGGACCAGGCCGTTTTCCTCAATGCTCGCGTCCAGGGCTTTATACTCCTGGTCCTTGGGCGTGAGCTGCACCCTGGGGTTGTATGGGGCCGGTTTGATGTCGGCCAGCTTGATTACTCTGGTTTCCACGCTTCCACTCCTTTCAGATTTGGGCAAAAAAAGCGGGGCGCTCTCGCGCGTCCCGCCTGGTGGCTGATATTCAGTTATCCGAATAAGCTGCATTGGTCGAAAGCCGGGACCCTCGCCATGCCCGCCGATTTGATGAAGCGGGTCATAGGGGCGGCCTCAATACCGAACCGCGCATACATGGCCCGCGTCTTCCGGATTGCTCTCCACCGCGTAGTAGTGCGCCTCCGGGCCGTTCTGTGCGCCGTGCCGGGGGCAGGATGAAGCGCCGGAGGGCGCTCTCCTTGAAGACCGGAGGCTCCGCGTTGATGTCGTTGAAGTACCACTCCTGGGGCTGCCAGCCGGTCTTCCGCTTGATGTTCGCCATAGTCTGCTTCATCTGGTAGTCCGGTCTGGCCGTCACGATGATAACATAGTCATCCCGGATGGCCTCAATCAGATCGGCCCGGTACTCTTCGGCCTCCATGCGCCGGGAGAATGGCCGGAGCATTCGCGTGTCCGCCTGGTTTCCTACCAGGGTGTAGTTTAGATCGAGTAGGCAGATGTTTTTCATAGGTTAGTTACTCCTTTGCTTTTCCTACCGTAATTATACCACATTTCAGGGCTTTTGTCACAGGTTTTCCCAAAAAATATGCCGTGAACTTGGTATTTATGACGGTTTTCTCTACCCACACTCTTTCAGTGTGGATGAGTATAACACAGATAAATTGCACCGTCAAATTGTAAAATTGCACGGCAAAATTGCAAGCCCTTATCTCAAAGGCTTCCGCGCCGTATAGCCAGACCGCGACGCGCTGCACCAGCCTTTTTCGATGCCGCCAGACGGTGGAGGTATCACACCCCAGGGCCTCAGCTATGTCCCTATCGTCCACGTCATCCAGGTACTTCCCGGACAGCGCCCGGTAATAGGGTCATCCCGGACCGTGGCGAGCGCACGCCCAGGGTCTCAATCTCATAGCGGTCCGCCGCGATGGTGGCCTCCATGTCCATGAGAACGGCCTCCCATATCTCATCCGGGGTGAGCCGGTTCCCGTTCTTGACAAACCGGGTGATGCTCTTGCTCCGCTCGCGGCCCGTAGAGCTTGAACTCTTCCAGCCGCTCAAGGTCATCCTCCAGCTTGATTTTCAGGGTGGGCAGGCCGTAGAGACGGCGCTCAGTAGCCTTGAAAGCATCTTTGGCGGTGCGCTCGGCAGAGATGCGTCCGGCTTCAACGGCCTGCATGATGATGTCCCTGATGTTCTCCTGTGATTTGCCCATTGATTTTGTCGCCTCCCATGTGGTAAAATAGCTTTGTCACGGGCTGTCTTCCCTCCGGGGGAGGCGGCTTTTTTATTTGCTCAGGGCTTCCCGCCCTTTATGATCTGGAAGTTTCTCCGGCGCGTCTCTGCGGCCCTCGCTCTCCGCTGTTCGACTATCCTCTGCATCTCAAGGTACTTTTCCGGGAGCTTGTGCCTTGGGCAGTCCGGGCGCCACTGGCTGCGCTTGGGAGAATCGCCGTCGTAGTGCTTGCACTCATCGCAGCAGAAGCAGATGTCCTCGGCGTTCTGGACCTCGCCCGGCGTTATGTACCACGCCTCCAGCTCTGCATTGTAGAGACAGTGATCGCAGGCGCACCCGTAGCAGCTCATGGCGTGTTGATGTCCACGGCGATGCACTCCACCCAGGGGAGGGCGTTATAGGCTTCCTGGGCCTCCTTGTCCGTCATGGAGAAAATTCATCGTACCCCTTTACTTCAATGAGGACGGCCTCAACATCTTCATCGTCAAAGAAAAAAAAGATGTGTTCCTCTGAAACCAGGTACTTTTTGTGACACTGGCCGGACCCCAGGCCCCCATCCAGCGAGCGCACCCGTCATCACAGACAATCTCGCTGTCCACCATCGGGACGATAGGCAGCTCCGGTGGGCCTTAATCAGCTCCAGCAGATCAGAAATATACTTGTCCATATCTCATCCTCCGTGGTTCACTTGACGCCATTAACCGCCGTCTGGAGCAGAAAGCCCAAGAGATGCCAGACGCGGTCCTTGATTTTCTTCATGCAGATTTTCGCGGCCCAACTTCTCATCGTAGTTTTCGGGGCTTACGCAGGAAGACGCCTCCACCAGCTCAAAAGCCATTCCGCAGCATGGCCCGGACGATGGTGGTTTTCTCCCCGGCGCAGTCTGCGTCCAGGTCTCAGGATGAATTATCCACCATCTCCTGACTGATGCTGGGCTTGCTGGCCCGCAGCTCCTTGTTGGTCTCCAGGGGCAGATAGGCCCCGCTCAAACGTGTCCTTGGGGGACCAGCTCACATACCCATCAGCGTACCGGACGCGGTAGCCGTCCTCCACGCTGGGGGAAGTTGGGGAACGCCTCGGACGGGTCATCGGTGATGGTGACGCGCCCCTGACCGTCCATGCAGCGGTAGGCAGGCTCGGCCTCAATAATCTTGGTCCCGATGTACTGTTTCATTTCTCATGTCCTCCAGTAAAGATATTTTGAGCCGGTCCAGCAGGCTCAGCCGCTTGTCGGGGTGGGTGTCGAAGCTTCCTCCTTGCTCCACGGCTTCCAAAACGTAGTCCTCTCCGCCGTCTCCTTGGTGTGGATGAACACCGGAGTAGCGGCGATGGTCTCCAGCTCCGCGACCCGGCGCTCCAGGTTGCGGAGACGGTGCTCCCGGCGGGCGCTCATCTCTGACCCTCCATCAGCTCGCCCAGGCGGTTTTTCACCCGGGCCAGGATGTCAAGCTCACGCTGGGCCGCTTTCTGTGCGGCCGGCATAGCGGCCCCAGCACGGCGAGATCGCGCCCATGATGGCGGTGCTGCCCTCCGGCGGGTTGACTTGCTTCTCCCGCTTCTCAATGAGGCCCTGAGGTCCGCAAGAAGCTGGACGTCTTTCTGAAATTACTCATGGTTGTCCTCCAATCCCTCCAGGAACAACAGCACACCGGGGCCGCCGATGGGACCTCATGGGCGCTGCCTCCTGGGGCGTGATGTACTTATGCCCAAACCGGCCTTTCATGTCCCGCCACACTGTCCATGGGATGCGGTAAAATCCCACGGACCCAAAGGAGCACACAGGACAAAGGCCACGGCTCCATTGATGCGCCCGCTCCAGGCGCTCCGTCTGGTCCGCTGTCACGCGGTCCTGGGTCATCTTCTCAACGTCGGTGTACTTGGCCTCGAAGTTGACCGCCCGGCCTCCGAACAGAAAGCCCTTTAGTCGGCCTGGCCGTGCTGGTGTAGTGCGCGATGAACTTCCCGCCGCCCAGGTCCTTAGTCGGCTGCATCGGCTCCGGCGTCTTCTCAATGTCCGCGATCTGGCGGCTCCGGTAGAAGTCGCAGGCCCCGTTTATCATCTGCTCAAAAAAGGCTCCCTGGGCGCGGTTCTTCCGGTTCTGGTATCTAAGGGCTGCTTTCGCCCTTTGGTGTCATGCTCTCTAACATCGTCCTCCCCTCAGCCTCGGTGGAGAATACAGTCTTCCCCAGGCATCCAGCAGGGCCAGGGTCCAAAAGGGGATAGGCTCACGATGCGGCGCGGGGTGACTACTCTGCCAAAGAGGAACTTCTCGGCCTCCCGGACCCCGTAGTGACAGGCCGGGTTATCCCGTACCCGCCATACCGTAGCGCCCAGGGGACCGGCAAGAGCAATACGTAACTGAACGAAGTACAATGAT